>LSQX01165495.1_pt1 | contig 46204 bp, 51 predicted proteins | sample 654561 | NCBI WGS metagenome assembly LSQX01 (sample SAMN04489861, study PRJNA283612) | anaerobic digester metagenome | isolation source: 4 biogas reactors fed with cattle manure at either 37C or 55C with and... | place: Denmark: Kongens Lyngby | collected 2014 | reverse complement strand
CGTAACATGCAGCGCGGAGGGGCATGTAAGCCACATTCTTGCGGCCCGGTTGAGCAGCCGTCCGATGGCCTGGAGCGTTACCGGGGCTGAACGGATGTCGGCCATGCGCTCTACCAGAGCAAACGGGGAATCGATTAGAGAACATTATCTGGCCAGCTAGAAGCCAGCTCCTGTAATCATCGAATTAAAACAAGTTGTTCATGAAGAGATAAAACGCATCCGGCAAAAAAGATTAAGAGGCAAAGAGTATCGGAATAATGTGCCGCTTTTCAGAGGTGGAAGCAGCCATACCCGGTTTGCATTAAAAGAGCTAAATAAACGTAGTGTTGTTTGAGTGGTGTGAGGTTCGCATTAAAACCTAAAGTGTCTTGACACTATCCAAAGAAGGAGCAATGTTGACATGTGTATTTGTGTTTGATATAGTGACAGTGCAAAATATTGCCATTTCAAGGGAGTTGCTGTTGTGAACACATTGCTTGTTTACGAGGGAAAACACGGCTTTACGGAAAAGTGTGCCAGGTTATTGGCGGAAAAAATACCGGGCGAAGTATATCTGCTGGATTTACGGCAGGAGGAACAGGCAGACCCCAAAAATTATGACACGGTGATAGTCGGCGGTTCGGTGTATATGGGTAAAATAAGAAAGGAAGCAGCCGCCTACTGCCGTGTACATAAGCAGCAACTGCTGAAAAAGAAACTTGGTTTATTTATTTGCTGTGCCGACAGTGAGAAGGCGGAAGAACAGGCAGAGGCGGCTTATCCCGCTGAGCTTTTGCAGCATGCCGCCGCTGTTGCATATTTCGGCTATGCTTTTTATTTTGAGCGGCTGAACTTTCTGGAAAAGGCAGTGGTACGCGTTGTTGCCGGGGCAAACAGCACCAGGGAAGATATAAATACGGAAGCCATGGAAAGAATGTGCACAGCCCTTTACGGGCAATAGAGGGGGCGGGAAAATGCTGCGCAAGATATTAACATGGCTGCTGGTTGCGGCAGCCCTGACTGCCGGTATCCTGGGGCTTTTCGTTTGGCGTAGTGTCAGGACTCTCAGGGACATGGAAATTGGGGAAATTAAACCTGCAAAACAAAAAGGATGGAGTTTACAGCGGTGAAGTATACACCGGTATCGTGAATGTGCTTGTTGAAGTGAGAGTAGAAGACGGGAAAATTACAGCCGTGGATATTGTCAGGCATGATAACGGAAAAGGATCGCCGGCTGAGATTATTGTTGACAGAATTATTGACGCACAGTCTTTAAAGGTTGACTTGATTTCGAAAGCAACTTACAGCAGCAAGGCTATCCTGAAAGCCGTGGAAAATGCTTTGCAGTAGGGCGTACAAGTAAAACACTGTATATTTAAGTCATTAATTAGCAAATCATTTAAAAAAAATTAACTTGAAACCGTGTTCTGTGAATAAAGGGTAACAAAATCGACACCTTTATCTGGTATGATTATAACAGGCCGAGACAAAAGCAAGGGAGTTGCAGTATGGCAAGGATATTATTCCTTTTACTTATAGTAATATCTCTTCTTTTTACTGGCTGCAGTGTGAAGATGCCGCCTACGCAGGCAGAATCTGCGGAAAACAATGAAACAAATGCGAGAGCGGCGCTGCTTGCCGATATTGACTTTACTATCATTCCCGATTTTGTTTACTATGTGCTGCTTGAAGAAAAGATGACGGGCAGTACGGTATTTGTCCGCCGTTATGTGTGTTATGACGGTTTTGCAGATACAGCCAGTGAGAAACTGCAGCGTATCAGGCTGCCCGAAAAGGTTTCCGATGCTGCTGAAGCCCGCAGCTACTTGCAGGAAAATGAGCCTGAAAAGCTGGAATTGCTGCAGCCGGTTTATGTCAGCGAGAATGTTCTTGCCCGCTGGACTGAAGAAGAACATAGTTTAGGCGCCGAAGAAAACGGCAGGCTGTCCCTGGAAGAATTGCTGGAAATGGGCGGCATATCCCGCATTAATAAAATGTTTGCCATCAGTGTTAATACCGAAGAGCTGGTTGGTTTAATCAAAGAAGCAGAGGAGAAGCACCTGCAGGATTCTCCAAGACTGCAGGTGACAGGAGAACTAAAGCCGCTGCCCCTGTCCTTTACCTATAGCGGCCTGCTGTTAGTGCACGATGAAGTTCAGCAAGAGTCGTCTCCTCCCCTGGCGAGGGCCGGTTTCAGCCTCTTTTACCAGATTGATGAACTGGGGAATCCCCTGGAACTTGAGTTTGAGACTTCCTTTCAGCAGCTGCAGTCCGGAACAAGGTGTCTTGCCGATATTAAAAAAATTGAGGAGTTTATTGCCGAACTGCGGGAAATTGTAATTGAACAGCTGGGGCTTTACGGTGTCAATTCCCATAATGAATCGCTCACCTATGCCAATGTTACCCTCTGCTATGAAGAAAGGAGCACGGAAACGGAAATCAGCAAAAAAATATATATTCGCTAAAAAAGACCGCCTGCCTGGCGGTTTTTTGTTGTGAACGCGCCCGTAGAACAGGCGGCATAGCGGTTGGCAATTAAAAGGATTTTCTTTTGCGGCTGTCGAAGCAAAAGCCAAATTAATTAAAGGTGTTGAAGGCAATGGCCGGACGGTTCCGCATAAGAACAGGAGTGGACATAATAGAAATTGCCAGGGTTGCCGGGGCATACCGCAGAAGACCGGAATCTTTCCTGCGGCATCTTTTTACCCGGAAGGAACAACGGCAGCTGGCAGCCCGCAACTATGCAGCCCGTCACCTGGCAGCCCGTTTTGCGGGCAAAGAAGCGATCTTTAAACTTTTAGGAATGGGGATGGGGCAGCTTTGCTGGAAAGAGGTGGAGATCCTTTCCCTGCCGGGAGGAGAACCCCGGGTTTATTTGCACGGCCGGGCAAAGGCCCGGGCAAAGGAACTTTCCCTTGTGGATATTGCCCTGTCGTTGAGTCACAGCAGGGAATATGCGGTAGCCCAGGCTTGCGCCCTTGCGGAAGACGGCGCGGAAGATAAATAACAGGCGCACTTTATGCGCCTGTTTGCCGGAAGCAGTTTTGCAAGATAGGGGAGGATGCAATATGAATGTGGTAACAGCGGCCGAGATGCGGGCAATAGATGCCCGGGCAATAAATGAGTTTAAAATCCCCGGTATGGTGTTGATGGAAAATGCAGGCATCAGGCTTGCAGAAAGGATACGCAAAATGACTCCGGGAAAAAGAATCGTCATTGTGGCCGGCGGGGGGAATAACGGCGGCGACGGGTTTGTTGCCGCCCGCCATTTGTACAGGGAAAAAGAGGTTACCGTTTGGACCGCTCTCCCGGACGACAAATACGGCGGGGATGCCCTTGCCAATCTGAAGATAATTAGAAAGCTCGATATCCCGGTTTCCTGCCTGCGGGAAGACGGAGCCTTTGCCGCCTTTAAATCAGCCTTAGGAGAAGCGGATTTAATTGTGGATGCAGTTTTTGGCACCGGCCTTTCCCGCGAGCTTGATTCCTTCTACCGGAAGATAATCGAATCTGTTAACGAAAGCCCGGCTGACGTTATTGCCGTTGATATTCCTTCCGGAATTGCCGCCGACAGCGGCCGGGTCATGGGCGCTGCCGTTCGCGCACAGTGGACGATAACTTTTGCCCTGCCCAAAGCGGGCCATTTCCTCTACCCGGGAGCGGGATACAGAGGCCGCCTGGAAGTGGCTGAGATCGGAATCCCGCAGGTTTTGCTTGAGAGTTATCCCCTGTCCTTGATGACGGCAGCCGGGGCTGCAGAACTTTTGCCGCCGAGGCCGGATGACAGTCATAAAGGGACTTTTGGATCTGTCCTTTTAGTAAACGGTTCACGGTCAATGCCGGGTGCGGCAGCCCTGTCGGCCCTGGCGGCTTTAAGAGGAGGCTGCGGACTGCTTTATGCGGCAGTGCCGCAAAGTATCGCCACCGTCCTTGGCAGCAGGGTTCCTGAGGCAATACCGGTTTTACTGCCGGAGACGGCTGCCGGTGCCTTTGGCAGTGAAGCGCCGGCGGTTCTCCGGGATCTGTGGGGCAGGTGCCGTGCTTTGGGCGTCGGCTGCGGTCTGAGCACTGAAAAAACTCTGCTGCCTCTTTTAGAGGCAATTTTCCAGGAATGCCCGCTGCCGGTGGTAGCCGATGCCGATGCTCTAAACCTGCTTGCCGCCCATCCGGATATTATAAACGGCCGGAAGGCACCGACCGTGCTGACTCCTCACCCCGGTGAAGCTGCCCGGCTTCTTGGCATAACTGCAAAACAGGTTCAGCAAGACAGGCTGGGCAGTGCCAAAAATATTGCCGCCCGGTTTAATGCCGTTGCTGTGCTTAAGGGCGCCCATACCATAATAGCCACACCTGACGGCAGGGCTGCATTTAACACTACCGGCAACAGCGGCATGGCCACGGCCGGCAGCGGGGATGTGCTAACCGGGCTTTTGACATCCCTTTTGGCCCAGGGCATGGCAGACTTTGCCGCGGCCAGGCTGGCTGTTTATTTGCATGGTCTGGCTGCAGACCTGGCAGTTGAAAAGTCCGGACGCCGCGCACTAATGGCCGGAGATATTGCGGACTATATTCCCCAGGCATATCTGCGCTGCGAAAAAATAAATATAGAAAGGGAGCTAAACCTGCCGACAGTAATTATTTAAGTTCCTGCCGGTGTAAAAACCGGTAAAGGGGAGAGGGGATTGTCCGCAAAAACCTTGCTTTGCCTGCTGCTTGCAGTTGTTTTGCTTGCCGGATGCAGCGTCAGCGAAAAGAACCTGCCGGAGCGGATAAAACAGCGGACGGATAGGCTTGCCGGGTATTATGCCGAATTGGAAGCTGAAGTGGCGAGTTTTACGGGTGAACAGGTTTATCGTGTCAGACAGTGGCAGGATTTTTCAGGGCGCTTCCGGGTGGAAGTAAAAGCGGAGGAAGAAGAGCAGCATTTTATCTGTGACGGAAGTCAGGTTTGGATTTGTCAGCCGGAGATTGGCGACTGCTTCCGCCTTGCTGCGGAAGAGAGCCACGAACTGGTGCCGCCTTTTCTGCTCGTGGGGTACCTGAACGGGCTACAGCAGGCTGCAGAGTTCGAGTTTCTGGGTAAAAGAGAGCTGAACGGGCAGGAAAGGTATGTTGCTGCCTATGCCGGCCCGCTTGAGGGGGAGGAGGTCCGCCTTTGGCTTGACGGTAAGACAATGTTTCCCGTCCTGGTGGAAATTTTTCTGGAAGGTGAAATGTTAAGCAGACTTGAAGTTAAGAGGCTGGAGCTTAACCCCCCGCTGCCTGCGGAGCTGTTCGAATACACCGCCAAGACTGAACAGGAAGCCGGCGCCTATTGCCTGGTAGAACCCCTTTCGCTTGCGGAGGCGAAAAAAGGCTGGCCGGTTGATGTTTACCTGCCTTCTTACCTGCCTGAAGGCTTTTCCTTATATGTTATCTCCCGGGTGAGCGAACCGGACAGGGAGCAGCTCATCTTTGTCTACCGGGGACCGGAACCTTTTACTTTGGTACAGTATCCAAAGCGGGAAGATGCCGTGCTGCAGAGCGCCGCCGTTCGGGAAGTTTATTTTGGCCTGCGACAGGGCTACTTTCAGCAAAATTTAAGTAATAACCTGGCAGTCCTGCGCTGGTCGCTTGAGGAAAGCTCCTTTATTCTGGCAGGCGCTTTGCCGCTGGAGCAGATGGTAAAGATAGCTGGTTCTCTTAAACCCGACAATTAGCATAAACACCATTTCCCTCAGGTGTGAATACCATGTTAACGGGAGGTGCGTGTTATGGGTATGGATGAACAGCTGCCTGTTTGCCCGACCGGTCTCTTCCTGGAAGTAGGACCGGGAGATACTCTCTTTAAAATAGCCCGGGAACAGGGAGTAACGGTTGAAGGGATCATGGCCCTGAATCCCGGTTTGGACCCTAACAATTTAAAGGTTGGCACCTTTATTTGCCTGCCTTTGCCTGAAACTTAAAAAAACGGTAAAACCGCCCCCGGGCGGTTTTACCTTTGCAGACCGGTTTTGCCGCTACTTTTTAGCCAGTTTTTCGTATATTGCGAGCAGCTTTGCCAGGCCGGCCAACTGTTCTTCCTCGCTCTTTTCCACTGCTCTTTGCCTGCGATCTTCTGTCTCCTCCGTACCGGCTTTTGGGTTTAAGGATATGTCTTCGCTGTTTTTTGCCGGTGTTTGCGGATCATCAATGTAAACCTTAGCGGGGTAGATTTTTGTTCCCGTTTTTTATCCCACCTCCGGACGCATTTTGGAATACCGTTATCAGTTTGCAAAGCTGGTAGATTTCTTTTTCCGTGCACCGGCACTTTGCACACAGGAATTTGATTTGTTCATGAACCGGCAAGCGGGCAAACCCGTCGGTTTCATTAATGGCGGCAGTAACCCGGCTGAAAAGCCGCTTTTGTTCGGCTGTAAACATATCTTCCAGTCTGCGGACGATATTTTCCGGCTTTGGCGCGCTTCCTTTCTGCCTGCCGTAATACTTGTGGCTGCCGTGCCCTTTCAGGCATTCCAAATAAAGAAAATCTTCCAGAGCTACGATAAAAATGCTCCGGGCGCCGCACAGCGGGCAGGCTAAGGGCTGACTGCTGTTATCTTTGGATGATGCCAATGATTTTAACTCCCCTGGCTATTTCTATGGGCTCAAAAGACTGTTTGTCGACCCAGAGAACCCCTTCTTCGTCCACGCGAATATCCATATCCAGGCCTTCCATATTGAACCTGTCTATGTAGTATGGGGCAATCAATACAAAGACTGTATTTATCTGCCTGGCATCCACATTGCTTACGCCTGACAGGTTGGCCTGATTGGAGGAATTTATTAAAAAATTAAAGGACTTCCGGGTACTGTTTTCTTTTCTCAAAGGAATCTACTCCTTAATCTGACTGCGGCAGATTTGAGTCACTGCTTGTTGTGACCTTGCGGTCACTGTGGATGCGAATCCGGTCATCGGAAAGAGATATGCCTTCTATACCACTGATTTCCAAGGCCCCTGACTTGTCAAGCGCCACGGAGAGGGGCAGTTTCCGCCGCAAGTAGCGGTTTGCCCGCAAAGAGTCCAGGCCGGCGAAAATGACCGTATTTAATTGCAAAAGTTTTGTTTCCCGGGAGGCGTGCATATTTGCTTCATTGGAAAGATTGCCGAGAGTTACAATTCTATTTTTGCTCATGGCTGTCATCCTCGCGGCTGTCTTCCTTTAGAAGGGACTGCAGGGCTTTTGCCTTCTCATCGCTGTTCATTTCCTCATTAGTGCGCAGAGCATAAAGATCCAAAAGCAAGCTGCCGTAATTTTTTCTTCGGATATTCATGCTGATTGCAAAATCCGGGGTTATAAAAGAGAAGTTTTTTTTGCTCATGGAAAAACACCCTTAAAATTTAATAGTGGTGCTTTCGCTTTTGTCTTTGTCTTTTGATTCGGACACGGTGATTACCTCACCTTTTTTGGCTGTTTTCTGCAGTTCCAGCATTTTTCTGGTTTCTTCACCTGTGTTTAGTTTATTGTGGGTTTCCACGTTTACGGAGATGTTGCGAAAGCGCGGATCATTTTCGTTGTAAGGTTCACCGTTTATATAAACACGTCCGGACATCTCGATGCGAATTTCAGGGATTTTTTTGTTTTTTGCCGGCTTAACGATAATCCAGGGTTCGGCGGACATCTGCTCTGCGGCTCTCCTTTCCTTATGTGAAGTTCAGTTTAACCAGGGATTCTGCCTGTGTAATGACGGCCTCCACCGACAGTGTCATGTTGGACTGCTGGTTGGTGTTGAGCTGGTCAATTATTTCTGCCTGCATGAGAACATCACCGTTGCTTCTGCGGCCGGCAGGCAGTTTTGTTTCCTCCGGCATGTAGTTTCCCCCTTTAAAACCCTCTGCTAAAACAATATATGAGAATTGCGGTACAGGTGTTCATAAGCCGGCCCCTTTTGCAGGAGAAAAGGGGCCGGCGGATCGTCTTAGGTTTCAATGGTATCGTTGTCCTGGTTGGTTGAAAATCCGAACTGTGCTTCAATGGTGCTGACAATTTGCGCTGCAATAAGAACCAGGATCTGCTGGGCATTCTGGTTGACAACCTTTTGATTTACCACACTGGCAACAAGTACATCAGGCATTCTGTCGGCCTCCTGTTTTCATATTGTTATTTGGGCAGAACGGACTGCAGCACTTTGATCTGGTCGGCACGTGTCATGCCTTCATTCCTGGCGGCTGCTAGTTTTTCCAGGATTTCAAAAGCATCAATTTTAGGCAGCTCATCCCCGTATTCAATGCCGTAATCCCTGAAAGAAAGATTTAGGGGATTAAAGGGCTTTGAATCAAGAGTCAGGCCTTTTTTGGAGAAACCGATTTTCAATGCAGGTACTCCTTTCTCTAAGATTTATTTACCCGATTACATCCTGATCTTCATTTGTTGCTACGCCAAACTGCGCTTCAATGAGATTCAGCACCTGAAGGGCAACCAAGACGAGAATTTGCTGGGCATTCTGGTTTACCGATTTCTGGTTAATTACGCTGGCGGCAAAAACATCGGCATTGCCCCACCGTCTTACCTTTTGAGGATTTGCCCCGCCAAGATACTGGGCGGCAAGTTTGTACATCTTTCTGCTCCTTTCTCATGCAGTTTAAACAACATTAATGCCGATACCTTCGATTGTATCGCTGTCATCATTCTCAGCAAATCCAAATTGAGCCTCTATTATATTTGCTACCTGCAATGCCACAAGTACAAGGATTTGCTGTGTATTTTGATTGACTGCCTTTTGGTTGATAACACCGGCAACAAATATATCGCCGCTTAATTGCCTCGACATTTCATCACCCCCTGCAGTTGTAATATACTATGACAGGCGGGGCTGCAAGGTGACAGGAAATGCTGCAAAAAAGGCAGAATCCCGGTATATTTGCCCGGCAATAAGCTTCTGCAGCCTGGGCTGCAGCGGCAGTAAAAATTATTGCGGATAAAATAATAATAATAATTGCATTGCGGTGCCGGGGGTGCTATAATCTGTTTATACACTATGAATAAATGTCCATACCCAGTGGACGGGGAGAAAAAATGCCGGAGAAGCTGTATCTTGTGCAGGAAAAAGTACTGCCTCAAGTCTTAAGGAAGACAGCGGAAGCCAAAGAATTGCTAAAAACAGGCCGTGCCGCCACGGTAAACGAAGCGGTCCGGGCTGTCGGCATCAGCCGGAGCGCCTTCTACAAATACCGTGACTATATTTTCCCCTTTCAGGAAGCAAGCCGAGGGAAGATCCTGACCATCTCCCTGATGCTTGAGCATACGGTGGGAGTGTTGTCGGCAGTGCTTAATTCCATTGCAGCGGCCAAGGGAAGCATCCTGACAATCAACCAGGGCATCCCTTTGCAGGGTGTGGCCGATGTAACTATTTCCTTTGAGACAAAGCAGCTTAATGTGGATGTGAGCGAGCTTTTGACAACCTTGGCCGGTATTCCCGGAGTAAGAAAACTGGAAATCAGAGGGCAAAGCTAAAGGAGTGGTACAATGAAAAACAGGACGATTAAAATCGGTATGCTGGGCCTGGGGACGGTAGGGGGCGGAACACTGCAAATCCTGCAAAAAAACGGTAGGGAAATTGAACGCAAACTGGGAGTCGGCCTTGAAGTCAAACGCATTGCCGTGCGCGATACCGGCAAAAAACGTCCCGTGGCAGTAGATCAGGAACTGTTGACGACAAAGATTGACCATGTGGTCTGCGACCCGGAGATTGATATTGTTGTTGAGCTTATGGGAGGCGTTGGCGCTGCCCGCCAGGCTATTATTCGCGCCCTGGAAAACGGCAAGTTTGTGGTGACGGCCAATAAAGATTTAATGGCTCAAAACGGTGCGGAACTGCTTGCCATTGCCAAGAACCAGGGGAAAAATATATTTTATGAAGCCAGTGTGGGCGGCGGAATTCCCCTGATCAGACCTTTGAAACACTGCCTGGCGGCCAATCGTATTAAAAAGATTATCGGCATTATTAACGGAACAACCAACTATATACTGACAAAGATGTCCCTGGAGGGGATGGAGTTTGCCGAGGCTCTGGCGGAAGCCCAGGCCCGCGGTTTTGCCGAGGCCGACCCGGCGTCTGACGTGGAAGGACGGGATGCCGCTTACAAACTGAATATCATGGCAACTCTGGCCTTTTCCGCTCTCATCTCCATGGATGATATCTGTACGGAGGGGATTACGGAGGTCAAATTAAGAGATATCCGCTATGCCCGGGAACTGGGTTACAGCGTGAAACTATTGGCTGTGGCAGAGGAAAAGGAAGACGGGCTGGTACTGCGGGTGCATCCCGCGCTAATTCCCCTGAGTCATCCCCTGGCGTCGGTGGAAAATGAGTTTAATGCCGTTTTCCTGCAGGGTGATGCCGTAGGCGAGGTTATGTTTTTCGGGCGCGGCGCCGGAGCTTTGCCCACAGGAAGCGCCGTGTGCGCAGATATTATGGATGCCGCCAGGATTATCAAGGAAGAAATAGAAAACGGGATTATGGAAACTGATTTTACGAAAAAAGAAGTTATCCCGCCGCACAGGCAGGTTTCACGCTTCTACCTGCGGCTGAAGGCTAAGGATGAACCGGGTGTTTTTGCCAAGTTGGCAACGGCATTCGGCGATGCCCGGGTCAGCCTGGACATGATTATTCAGAAGCGCAGCGACGCGGAAACGGCGGAAATTGTTTTGGTTACTCACAATGTTGAGGAAGGCAGGTTTAGGCAGGCCGTTGAAACTTTGTCTGCCATGCCGGTGATCAGCAGTATTAACAGCATTTTGCGGGTGGCAGACTAAAAAGAAGGCTTTTAAGACGGAGGAAGAATTATGGCAAGAATCGTGCAAAAATACGGCGGGACATCCGTCAGTAATATAGAAAAAATATTTAATGTGGCAAAGAGGGTGGCAAATACCAGGGCACGCGGCATCCAGGTGGCCGTGGTTGTTTCGGCCATGGGCGACACCACCGATGAACTGCTGGAACTGGCAGGCCGGATTGCCGCCCGGCCGCCGGAGCGGGAAACGGCCCTGCTGCTTTCAACGGGAGAACTGGTAAGCGCCGCCCTGCTCTCAATGGCCCTGCGGGAAATAGGCTGCGACGCCGCCGCCTTCAGCGGGCCGCAGGCCGGGGTGCTGACGGACGGCAGGTACCTAAATGCCAGAATTCTTGAGTTTAACGCCGGGCGCGTGAAGGAAGCCCTGGAGTCGGGGAAGGTGGCGGTGGTTGCCGGTTTTCAGGGAGCCGATGCCCGGGGTGATATTAATACACTGGGCCGGGGCGGCTCGGACACTACGGCAGTGGCCCTGGCGGCAGCCCTGGACGCGGAAGTCTGTGAAATCTACACCGATGTGGACGGGGTCTTTACCGTTGATCCGCAGCTTGTGCCGAAGGCCCGCAAATTGCAGGAAATTACCTATGACGAACTGCTGGAACTGGCAAGCCTTGGAGCAAAGGTTCTGCACCCGCGGGCGGTGGAATGCGGAAAGGAACACGGTGTAGTGATTCATGTCCGCTCCAGCTTCCATGAAGAAACCGGTACTATTGTCAAGAAGGCGGCAAGTTTGGAAAAAGGAACTGTCATCAGCGGCATAGCCTGTGATAAAGACCAGGTGAAAATAGCTGTTATCGGTGTGCCGGACAGGCCGGGGATAGCGGCCCGCATTTTTTCAGCCCTGGCGAAAGAGGGCATAAATGTCGATCTGATTGTTCAGAGTATTCGCCGCAACGGCGAAAATGACATTTTGTTTACGGTGAAAGAGGAAGACTGCGGGAAGGCTCTCTTTGTTCTGGAGCCTCTGGTAGCTGAAATCGGAGCAAAGGAGCTGCTGCACAAGCATGATGTAGCGAAAATATCAATTGTCGGCGCCGGCATGATTCACAGTTCCGGCGTTGCGGCAGGTATGTTTGAGGCGCTGGCCGGTGCAGGCATCAATATCGAAATCATATCCACCTCGGAAATAAAAATTTCCTGCCTGATTGCCGCCGACCGCCTGCAGGAAGCGGCAGAGGCCATTCATAATTATTTCGGCCTGGAAAAAGGTGTTTCGCCCGGTAAAAGCCAATGAAAAATGACTGTGCGAGGCAATCATTACCGGCAGGAATAAACAACTCTGCCGTGGAATACAATATGTATTGTAACGATAGGTGGTGCTTTGGCATTGCAAAGGCTACCGCTGCGGCCAACCTGGGCGGAAATTGATTTAAGCGCAATAGCCCATAACGTCCGGCAGTTTCGCACCCGTATTCCTTCTCCTGTCAAGCTAATGGCTGCCGTTAAGGCTGACGGGTATGGCCACGGAGCAGTACAGGTTGCCCGAGCAGCGCTGGCCGCCGGCGCTTCCGCCTTATGTGTGGGAATGCTGGAAGAAGCTGTGCCGCTGCGGGAAAGCGGTATTGACGCACCCATACTGATCCTGGGCTTTACGCCGCGGGAATACGCACCATATCTGCTGGAATACAACCTTGTACCGTCCCTTTTTACAAAAGAGGAAGCGGAGACTTTTTCCCGCACTGCCGTTAAAGATGGCAGAATTATGGATGTGCACATCAAGGTTGATACGGGTATGACCCGGCTGGGCTGCTTCCCCTGTGAAGATGCAGACAGGTTTGTCCGATTTGTTAAAGATCTTCCGGGCTTGCGCATCACCGGCCTCTATACCCACTTCGCCTCTGCAGACCGGGCGGATCTTTCCTCTGCCCGCGAACAATTGAGGCGCTTCCTGGTATTGGTAAAGCGCCTGGAAGAACAGGGGATCAACATTCCCTGCAAGCACGCAGCCAACAGCGCTGCCGCCGTAAATTTACCCGAATCCCGTCTGGATATGGTGCGTCTGGGGATAGGCCTGTACGGCCTCTCTCCTTCTCCGGAAACAAAATGGGACAGTATTGATTTACGGCCGGCCATGTCCCTGAAGGCGAAAATTGTATTTATTAAGGATGTGCCCGCAGGTACCGGGATTTCCTATGGCAGCACCTATGTTACATCAGAGCCTGAGCGTATTGCCACATTGAATGTGGGCTACGGAGACGGCTACCGGCGCCGGCTTTCCAACCGCGGGCAGGTTCTTGTCCGCGGGATGCGGGCTCCCGTGGTAGGGCGTGTTTGCATGGACCAAACTATGATTTCCGTACGGGGCATTGATGGTGTAAAAACCGGGGACACAGCCGTACTGTTCGGCAGACAGCAGGATGCGGAACTGCATGTGGATGAAGTTGCCCACTGGTTGAACACCATAAATTATGAGGTTGTAACGGCCATCGGCCCCCGGGTGCCAAGGATTTACCTGGGAGAAGACGAAATTTAGGGGGTGCTGTCTTTGGCGGAGACCAAGCGGATTATGATCAGCTTGCCGCATCATTTGCTGGAAGAAGTGGACGATATCGTTGCTCTGGAAAAAAGAAGCCGTTCCGATTTCATTCGTGAGGCCATGCGCCTGTATCTTTCCGAACGGGAAAAAAAGCTGATCAGGGAAAAAATGAAGCGTGGCTATGCTGAAATGGCTAAAATTAACTTGCGTCTTGCTAACGAAGCCTTTGTTGTGGAAAATGAGGCAACCCGAATTGCGGAATTATTGGTGGGTAAGAAGTGAATGTGGTGGAAGTAAAACGGGGTTACATTTTTTTTGCTGATTTAAGCCCTGTTATTGGCTCCGAACAGGGCGGTGTGCGGCCGGTCCTGGTTATTCAAAACAATGTCGGCAATAAGTACAGCCCCACTGTTATTATCGCCGCCATTACTTCACAGATAGACAAAGCAAAACTGCCCACCCATGTTGAGGTTGAAGCCAAAGAATATGGTCTGGAAAAAGATTCAGTAATCCTTCTGGAGCAGATCAGGACGATCGATAAACAGCGGATGCGTGATAAGATTACCGAACTTGACGAAAAATTGATGCAGAAAGTGAACCAGGCTTTAAAAATATCCCTGGGGCTAATAGATTTTTAAAATACGTAACTGAAAAAGTTACGTATTTTAATTTTTGGGGGAGGTAGTCCAACTGACGGTAAGAGTCGGTATTACCTGCAATCGCGTCGGCAGTGAAAACAGGCTGTCGCAGGCGTATGTGGGCGCCGTTGCCAAAACCGGCGCCGTTCCTCTGCTCATCCCTGTCTGCGGGACGCCCCGTCTCTGGCGCAAAACGGCGGAAGCGGCCGATGCCTTGCTGCTAAGCGGGGGAGGGGATCCCGATGCCGTCCATTACGGCGAAGAGGCTATGCCGGCCCAGGGACGTGTCCAGCCGGAGAGGGACGGAATGGAAATATATCTTGCCCGCTATGCTTTGCAGACAGGAATGCCGGTTTTGGGAATCTGCCGCGGTGCGCAAATCATGGCCATAGCGGCGGGAGGGAAGCTGTGGCAGGACCTGGCGGGAATAGAAAAAATCCAGCATGACCAGCGGGCACCACGCAATTACCCGATTCACAGGGTAACTGTCCGCGAGGGTTCCCTGCTTTTTCGCATTACCGGCAAAAAAGTCTTGCGCGTTAACAGTCTTCATCACCAGGCAATCCGTTTTCCGGGAAGGGGCATGTCGGTTTCGGCGGCAGCCGCAGACGGTATCATAGAAGCCGTGGAAATGCCCGGCCATCCCTTTGCACTGGGTGTACAGTGGCATCCCGAGTGGCTCTGCCGAAAGTTCAGCCACGCAGCGGCTTTATTTGCGGCTCTTTACAGGGCGGCAAAACAGAGGAAAAAAGAAAATTCCGGTAAAAAGACACTATGGTGACGGGAGAGAAGAAAGAACTTGCACTGTTTGGGAGCAGTGTGGTATTATGAAGAAAGCAAAATATTGTCAGAGTTTAGCATGCTCGTCACCTTTATCACCGCCAAGGGGCCTGCCGGGTGACAGGAAAATTTGCTGTTTCCGCGGCGGGCACCGTGCCATAATTTTCACGAACCGCGGAAGGAGATAATTGCGATGAAGATTCTTGTCAGCGACAAAATATCTGAACTGGGAGTTAATAAACTAAAAGAAAAAGCTGAAACAGATGTCAGAACAAATCTAACGCCTGAAGAACTTGTACAAATTATTCCGGATTATGATGCACTTGTGGTACGCAGTTCTACAAAGGTGACCCGGCAGGTAATTGAAGCCGGTAAGAAGCTGAAAGTTATTGGCCGTGCGGGTGTTGGAATAGACAATATAGATGTGGATGCGGCAACGGAAAAGGGCATTATTGTCCTGAATGCCCCCGAAGGAAACACTATTTCCGCCGCCGAACATGCCATAGCCCTGATGACTTCCCTGGCGCGCAATATTCCGGCAGCCGACCGATCCCTGAAAAGCGGCGAATGGAAGCGCAGCAGCTTTATGGGGGTTGAATTGTATAAGAAAACCCTGGGGGTCATCGGCATGGGGCGTATTGGTTCAGAAGTTATCAAGCGCGCCCAGGCGATGCGCATGGAGGTTCTGGCCTACGATCCCTATATTTCAGAAAGCAGGGCTGAAAAACTGGGAGTTACCCTGGCAACTCTCGAGGAGGTTTTGCGCCGGTCTGATTTTATTACCCTGCACGCACCGCTGACCGGGGATACCAAGCATATGATAGGCAAGGCAGAGATTGCCATGATGAAAGACGGCGTGCGGATTATTAACTGTGCCCGCGGAGGGCTTATCGATGAAGAGGCCTTATATGAAGCTCTCAAATCCGGCAAGGTGGCGGGAGCAGCCATAGATGTTTTTGAGCAGGAACCGGCAACGGACAACCCTCTCTGCAAGCTTCCCAATGTGATTGTTACCCCTCACCTGGGAGCGTCAACTACCGAAGCGCAGGTTAATGTGGCTGTCCAGGTTGCCGAACAGGTACTGAATGCTTTGTATGGCGGCCCGCTGGTAAGCGCTGTCAACATGCCTATTATTCCGCCGGAAACAATGTCTGTTTTCAGGCCCTTTGTCCCCCTGATGAGAACGCTCGGCTCCCTTTATACCCAGCTGTTTGACGGCAAGGTTGAGAAGCTGGAGATAATCTACGGCGGGGAGATTTCCGGCTATCCCGTTTCCACGCTTACCACTTCATTTTTAATCGGGATGCTGTCGGTTATTTTAAAAGAAACGGTCAATTATGTGAATGCACCGCTGATTGCCAAACAGCGGGGCATCAAGATACGTGAAATAACCAGTTCTACCGCGGATAACTTTACAAACCTTGTTACTGTCCATGTCAAGACCGGGGATGGGGTTAAAACTCTGGCCGGGACAATCTTCAATGATAAGGATATCCGCATTGTTCAGATTGATAAATACCGCATTGAAGTTGTTCCTTCCCGTTATATGCTTGTAGCCACCTACAATGATATGCCGGGAGTTATCGGCAGGTTTGGCATTATCCTGGGTGACAGTAATATTAATATCGCCGGCATGCAGGTGGGCCGCCAGTCACTGGGCGGAGAAGCGGTAATGGTAGTTCAGGTGGACAGCCCGGTGCCGGAAGATGTCCTGCAGCAGCTGCAGGAAATTGATGCCATCCTATCCGTTCGCTTTGTCAAACTTGAATAAGGATGCGGTGATTATAGCTGCCCGGCTTCCTGCCGCTGTCTGTATACCGGTCAAGCTACACATGACGGCAGGAAGCATTTTTTTGGAAAAAGCGCAAACCGGCGGGAATGCAAGGGTAGTGGGCGGCTGAAAATGATTTTTGCCTGCACTGAGCTATAATTAACTTGGTCGACCGGTAAAAAATCGTTTATTAATTAATGGAGGCTAAGAGGGATGCTGGAGCTGAAAAATATTAATGTGACGGCACAGAACGGCGATAACCGCATTCAGATTTTAAAGAATATCAACCTGAGGCTTGAAGAGAAAAAGATTTATGTAATGACCGGGCCCAACGGCGGGGGAAAATCCTCCATTGCCAAAACAATTATGGGGATTTACCGGCCGGATTCAGGGAAAATCATACTGGACGGGGAGGACATTACCGATAAGAGTATTACCGAGCGGGCAAGAATGGGCATAGGCTATGCTTTCCAGCAGCCTCCCCGTTTTAAGGGCTTGCAGGTAAAGGAACTCTTAAGTCTTGCTGCGAACGGTGAAAACATAACCGGTGAGCCTTGCGACCTGCTTTATGACGTGGGGCTGTGTACCCAGGATTATCTTGACCGGGAAGTCAATACTTCCCTTTCAGGCGGGGAATTAAAACGCATTGAAATTGCCACCCTGCTGGCCCGGAAATTAAGAGTTGCCGTTTTCGATGAACCGGAAGCGGGAATAGACTTGTGGAGTTTCCAAAAGCTGACGGAGACCTTTGAGCGGATTCATGAAAACTCCGATACAACTTTGGTTATAATTTCCCACCAGGAAAGAATCGTCAGGCTTGCCCACCAGGTTATCGTAGTAAGCGACGGTACAATCAGTGAAATAACAAGCCAAGAGAAAATTCTTGCCGATGTCAAGCAGTTTGATTCAGACTGCCGCTGCCGCAGGGATTGTCTGAAGGAGGAGTTGGCCAGTGCTGAATGCGACAGATAGAAAGCTGCTGTTGGAGATTGCCGATTTGCACAGTATCCCCCAGGGAGCATTCAATATCCGCAAAGACGGGCAGGGTGTAGCCCGCAATACAACAGCAAATATTGACATTGTAACCAAGGAGGACAAGCCGGGGATAGACGTCCTGATCAGACCGGGCACGAAGGGGGAAAGCGTGCATATTCCGGTGATATTGTCGCAGGGGCTCTCTGATTTGGTGTACAATACCTTTGAAGTCGGAGAAGAAGCGGATGTTTTGATTGTCGCCGGCTGCGGCATCCATAATCCCGGCAGCCGGAAAGCCCAGCATGACGGAATACATGAGTTTTTTGTCCGCAAGGGCGCCAAAATGAAGTATGTTGAAAAGCATTACGGAGAAGGCAAAGGGAGCGGAGAGCGGGTTCTGAATCCCAAAACCATTATTGAAGTGGAGGAAAACGGGGTTGCGGAACTGGAAATGATTCAGATCAGGGGAGTTGACAAGACAAAGCGGGATACGGAAGTACGGCTGCATAAAAATGCGCGGCTCGTTGTCACGGAAAGGCTGCTGACTACTTCCCGGCAGGAAGCCGAATCAAATATTACCGTAAAGCTTTTAGGGGAAGATTCCACCGCCCAGATTATTTCCCGTTCTGTGGCCCAGGATGAATCGCGGCAAATTTTCCATCTCAATCTGCACGGCTATGCCAAGTGCCGCGGTCATATACAGTGTGACTCCATCATCATGCAGCAGGCCAAAGTTTCTTCCATCCCTGAAATTGCCGCCTATCATTCAGATGCCGAGCTTATCCACGAAGCGGCCATCGGCAAGATAAATTCCGAACAACTGTTAAAACTGATGACTTTGGGATTAACGGAGGAAGAGGCGGAAGAGACAATTCTACAGGGTTTCCTGAAATAATTAATTATTAAAAAAAAGGAACACAAAATGTTATTGTTCAATCCGGTAGAAATTGCAGCGGTTGAATGCCTGCCGGCAGTAAAAAGCGGATGCTTTCTCAAACGGGCATCTGCTTTTTTTTTGCCCGGTTATCCTGTCCGCCTGCCAACTTTTGCCGCCATTGCGGCTTGCTGGAGATAATTCCCGCCTTTTATTTTTGCCTTTTTGCGGGAATGCTAGATGTGCAGCTACAAGGAAAGAAGGTTAAAAAGTGTTTACCACAAATCTGGGCAGCCTGGTTTTAATTGCCGTCACTGTTCTTGTCTATCTTGGCTTTTTGCACAGGGTGCTGGACAGAATGCGGTTAAGCAAGCTGCAGGCTTTAATTATTCTGCTTTTAATGCTGGCCGCCGGTTTTTTGCCGAATATACCCGTTTATGCCGGGCTTTCCGTTAATATAGGCGGAGCGCTGATTCCTGCCGCTGTTTCCGTCTACCTGATAGCAACGGCAGACCGGGCGGCGGAAAAGCGCAGGGCATTAATTACTGCTGCGGCAGTGGCAGGGGTGGTTTATCTCTCGGAAAAACTTCTGCCGGTTGAACCTACTTCGGTTTTTTACCTTGCCGATCCGCTCTTTTTCCCTGCCATTGCTGCCGCCGCCATTGCCTACCTGCTGGGCCGTTCGCGCCGCAGTGCCTTTATCGGAGGCGTGCTTGGCGTTATTTTGACCGATATTTTTGCCTGGGCGGAAAATCTCTGGCTTTACCGCCTGCATGTACCGGTGGTGATTGGTTCAACGGGAGTTTACGGCGCGGCGGTAATTGCCGGCACGGGAGCCGTATTGCTGGCCGAGCTTGTGGGTGAACTGCGGGAGCGTTTGCAGAGGGGGGCGCGGACATGAAAGGGAAAACCTCTGTAATTATACTTTTTCTTTTTTTGTCCTGCCTGTTGCTGGGAACAGATGCCGTACCGCTTTGGGAATTTTTTGAGAACCGGGATATGGATGAAATCTCCCGGGAAGAAATCCAAAAAGGTCTTTATTATACCATGGAAACTGAAGACGGCCGGGAAATACTGCTGACCGGGCGTAAAATCCATGTGGGTGACGAATATATCACCGGGAATAACGAACTTTACCGTGTTTATAAAGTTGAAGGCTATAAAGCGCGCTGCCGCTTTGTCCGCCGGCTGGGACACAGTTTTGCAGGGGATGAGCGGGGAGGAATCCTGGCTGCCTGGGGCAGGTATTTATTTGCCAATAAGGAAGAAGAAAATGAAAGGAGCAAGCCGGATCCGGCGCCGGAGGGGAAGCCAAAGGGGATAATCGGTGTCTATCATACTCATAATGCCGAGTCGTATGTGCCCACTAACGGCACGGACAGTATAGAAGGAGAAGGCGGAATCCATGAAGTGGGGGATTCCTTTGCCGCAGCTCTCCGCAAAAAGGATATTACCGTTTTGCACGCAGAGACGCTTCATCTTCCCCATGACCGCGGCGCTTACCGCCGCTCGCGGGCTACAGCGCAGAATTTATTGGGTAAAGGACCCGATGCGGTTTTTGACGTCCACCGGGACGCGGGTCCCGCCGGTTATTATGCGGTGCAAATAGACGGCAAATGGATTACCCAGGTACAACTGGTGGTCGGCAGGCAAAACCCCAATATGCAGACAGTAAGGCAATATGCCCTGGACCTGAAGAACACATCCGACAAGCTTTACCCGGGCCTGGTTAAAGGAATATTTCTGGCACACGGCAATTACAATCAGGATCTGGCGCCGACAAATCTGTTAATTGAGGTTGGCACGCATATGAACAGTAAAGATGCAGCCAAGGCTGGAGCTGCCATGTTTGCCGATGTTGTTGCATATTATTTTTATGGGCCCGACATGCAGGGAACACAGGTGCCCGGCCAAAAAACCGCTGCAGAGGAAAGCGGCAAAGGGAAGTACGGCATAAACCTTACGGCGGTGCGCAATGCCTTTTGGACAATGATTGCTGCGGGGGCGGCCGGTGTTGTCTTTTTCTTCATTAATACACCTGCCGGCAAAGCAAGGGAAAAGCTGCTCCCTTACCTGGAGAAGACGCTGCCTTACACTGAAAAAGCGGATATTTTTCTGGACACTGTCCGGGGGAAAATATATGATACCGCCAGGCTTGCCGGAGAAAAAACGAAGCATTACCTGCAGCAGGGAGATGCAGCTTTGGAAAAAACCGTAAAATTCTTCCGGAATAAGGCCGCACAGCTTTGGGACCGCAGCAAAACCAAAGTCTAGAAAGGATTCCGGCATTTCCGGCGGGCAGCCATTTCCTTTGTTAAAAAAATATAACATGTTAATGAAATATAACATATTAATGAAAGGTATTTTGGGCCTTATATTGAATAATTTGGATCAGTGCTTGCGACTACGTTAAAGGAGGATTGTGTTCGTGAACTATTTTCGGCGTGCCTTGATAAGTATTACAAGGAAAATTCCCAAAACTCTGATTTTACTGTTAATTGTGCTTATTCTGGGCAACATCATGCTTTCTTCGCTTCTCATCGTACAATCGGTGGACGGTACAAAAGATGCTGTTTTAAAGGAACTGCCGCCTATCGTTTCACTGTCCTTTAATTTTGAAAAACTGAACGAAATGATGATGAAGGGAGAGGACTTCGGCGAGATTAAATGGCTGACCTTTGATGATCTTGATAATATAGCTGCAGCATGCGGTTCTTACATTAAATCCTATGATTATGCCGTTACAACAGGAATGCAGACAACTTCACTCGAAAGGGCGGAGCGCGAAGGAAGTTCTTATCCCGGTTTCGGGATGCCGGCTTTTACCTTTTCCGGCGCGGCAATACCGATGTTTGCCCTTTTGGAATCCGGTGAAGCGGAAATCGTTTCAGGGCGTACCTTCACCGAACAGGAACTTGCAGAGGGCAGACCTGTTCTCATAATGAGCGAACAGCTGGCGGAGCAGAATAATTATGTGATTGGCGACACGGTAACAATTGAGAATACCCTTGTCACCTATACACAGGCAGGAGAAGAAAGAATCCTTGATACTCTGGTCTTTGATTTTGACCTGATCGGCATTATTGCTTATAAAAACCTACCGGTAGGAGAAAGCGAACAAACCAGTTTCTTCGGCATTGATACGGAATGGGAACGCGTTAACACATTAATAACTCCAAATAATTTTATCAGGCAGTACAATGAAATGTGGATGGAAATAAACAGGGAATATTACCAGGAGTTGGGGATGGCTGACTTTTTCCCTGAAGAATATAACCCGCTCATGGGTGGAACGACAAGCATTACTTACATCCTGAATTCGTCTGAAGATTTTGAGTCCTTTATTAAAAGATCGCAGGATGTCCTAAATAACGAATGGTACCTGTTTACTTCACAGGAAGACAACTTCCAAAAGGTTGCCCAACCTCTGGAATCAATGAAAAATATACTGAATTATGCTTTTTATATTACACTCGGCTCATCGATTGTTGTCCTTGCCCTTGTCCTATTTGCCTTTATCCGTGACCGTAAAAAAGAAATAGGCATCTATCTTGCTTTGGGCGAGCGGAAATCAAAAATTGTCCTGCAGCTGGTTTTGGAATCCCTAATCATAGGCATTATAGGGGCGACACTGGCCGTCGGCACAGGGGTTTTTATTGCTTCCATGATCTCGGATGCCATGCTCCCCGACCAGCTGACCATTGAGGAAGAATTCAACCCGATGATACCCGTAGTAGAAGATTATCTGGCCAAAATTGATTACAGCAGCGTTCTGCAAAGTTTTGACATAGGACTGGATATAAGATCAACTGTGGCTTTTTATATAGCAATTGTCATTACAATAATTCTCGCCCAGTTAATTGCCTCAACTTATATTCTCAGCTTTGATCCGAAGAAGATTATGATGTAAAGGAGGTATTGCTATGCCTATACTGGCAGTACGGAATTTAAGCTATCACTACCAGGACGGCGATTATCGCCGCTATGTGTTAAGAGATATTAATGCGGAATTTGAGAAAGGAAAATTTTACGCCATTCTGGGGCCTTCCGGATCCGGCAAAACAACTTTCCTGTCGCTTCTGGGCGCCATGGAGTCAATTCAGGAGGGCATTATTGAATTTGAAGGCACACCCTATAGCAATTATGATTTAAACTCCATCCGGAGAAATCTCATCGGCATGGTCTTCCAAAGCTATAATCTTATCGATTATATGACTGCTGTGGAAAATGTCCTGGTGGCCATGTCAATCACGCAGCAAAAAATGCCTGCCGATTGCCGCGCTGTGGCTTATAATCTCCTGGATTACCTGGGGATAACAAAAACCAAGGCAGACCGGCTGGTAACAAAACTGTCAGGCGGGGAGCAGCAGCGCGTTGCCATAGCCAGGGCCCTGGCAACAAATGTTGATGTTATCCTGGCAGATGAGCCAACCGGCAATGTGGATGAAAGCACGGAAGAGGAAATTATCCAGATTTTTAAAATGCTGGCTCACCAGCACAATAAATGTGTAATTGTGGTTACCCATTCGGCAACTGTTGCCAATGAAGCCGATGTGATACTGACTCTCAGACGGGGAGGGTTTGTCACCGATGAGTGATTTTCTAAGCAGCTTCACTCCGGGAAAATATGATGGAACGGGGAAAATGCCGCCGGAGAAAAGAAGTACGGAGGCAGAGAAAAAGGAAACTGCGGCTGCCGCTGCAGCTCAAGGCTTTGAAACTGCGCCAAAGCCTGCGGCCGAAACTGCGTACAGGCAGACAGTGCCGGAATTTGACAATGTACGATATGAACTTTTTGAGAAAGATCCGGGCAGTGGAAAACGCAGGGCGAGAAGGATAATCTTCTCCGTGCTTGCAGTAATCGTAGTGCTCCTGCTTGGCGGCTTACTATATTATTCTTCCCAGGTTGTCAAGCTGCCGAATTTGGTCGGCGACTACGCCGACAAAGCGGAAGTCTGGGCGCTGCAGAACAATATTTTCCTTGAATTAAAAGAAGAATTTAACACGGAATTCGGACGGGGGATAGTTATCCACCAGGAGCCGGCTCCGGGAGAAAAGCTTTTCAAGGGAGACTCTGTAATGATGACGGTTTCCCGCGGACTTAACCCGGATGAACACATAGCGCTTCCCGATTTTTCACAAATGGAACTTTCGGAAATCCAGGAATGGATTGAGGAAAACAAAGCTGAGAACGTCACCATCAACTGGGAATACAGCGACGAGGTTCCGTCAAACCGCTTTATAAGAAAAGAGTTTCGCAGCAATGCCGTGACCGAGGAGAATTACAAGCGAAAAGACAGAATGATTATTGTGATGTCCAGAGGCCAGCAGGAGATTGAAAAGGACATAGAAGTGCCTAATTTCAGGGAAAAGCCGGAAATGGACGCGACACACTGGGCGGAAACCCAGGATATTGAATTGCAAGTGCGCAAAGAGTATTCCGATACAGTGCCAAAGGGCTATATTATCTCGCAAAGCATTCCGCCCAAAACCATGATTGATAACAATGAAGAACTTACTATTACAGTTTCAAAAGGAAAGGCTGTTTATGCACCGTCTCTCGCCGGACTGTCCGAGGAGGAAGCCCAGCAAAGGGCTCAGGATGCCGGAATTATGCTGATGATAATCAGGCAGTATCATAACGACGTGGAAATCGGCGGGCTGATATCCCAGTCCGTCCCGGCAGGAACCCTGCTTGAAGAGGACCATAATTCCATGATTGCCTACTATTCGCTGGGCCGGCCTTATATACCGGACTTGAGCGGCAAGAGTGAAAACGATGTGATACAGTTGGTTGCAACTATGAACAACCAGAAAGCGGATCTTACCTGTGAATATAAATATGTAAATGATGATTTTATACCCAAGGGAACCGTTGTATTTAATACACATGCCAATAAAGTTGTACCTGTCGGTTCAACATTTACCGTTACCGTCAGCAGAGGCAGCAGGGTTACCATAGGTGATTATGTGGGCAAAGACTATTATTCTGATGAAGTAACTGAGGAAATTCAGAAACTAAAAGATTTGGGTTTAAAAATTAACATCCGCACGGTTCCGTCCTTCTATGAAAGCGGAACGGTTGTCAGCCAGTCCATCCCTGCCGGCACCCAGGTTAATGCAGCCGACCACCTGCTGGTTATAACACTGGCTGAATAAAATAAAAGGCCTGCCCCTCCGGGCGGGCCTTTTATTTTGGTGCACCCGGCACACTGCAAGGAAACCGTCCTGAGAAAGCGGCCGAAACAGCTGCTGCAGGGGTTCTGGGTATGTATGCCCCGTCCCGGAGTATAAGCTGGACTGTAAATGGGTACCATTTGAGGTAGTAGAAAATAAAAATCGAGGTTGAAGATGAAAGTAACGCTGATTGAACCGAAATCACCGGGAAAACATGTTTTCAGTACAGTAAACATGCCCCGCCTGGGACTGCTTATCCTGGGGACGCTGCTGCAGGAATCCGGCCATCAGGTACGTTTGATTATGGGTTCAAGCCGGGATATACATTTGTCCGAGATTGCCGGCGCCGACCTGGTGTGTATATCCACCATAACATCCACGGCTGTTGAAGCCTATCACCTGGCTGATATCGCCCGTGAACAGGGGAAAACGGTGATAATGGGCGGTGCCCATGTCAGCTTTCTGCCCGAAGAAGCCTTAAATCACTGCGATTACGTCTGCCGAGGCGAGGCCGACACCACTTTTATGCCATTAATAAACTGTATAGAGCGGGGTGAACCGCCTGTAAATATCCCCGGGATATCTTACCGCCGGGGAGGAAGGGTTATACACAACCCTGCTTGCGACCGGGTGGATTTCAAAGATGTTTCGGTTCCCGATTTAAGCCTGTTGTCCGGAATAAAAATTTCCACTTATCCGGTGATGACTTCGCGCGGTTGTCCTTACGACTGTACTTTTTGCTGTGTTACCAAAATGTTCGGCCGCAGGTACCGCTATCGTGAAACAGCGACACTCCTGGAAGAAATAAAGCAGTACAGGGGTAAGAAAGTCTTTTTTGCCGATGATAACTTTGCCGCCGATGCCCGCCGTACCAAAGAGTTTCTGCGGGAAATGATAAAACTGGATATCAGGCCTTCCTGGTGGTGTACCCAGGTCAGGGCAGATGCCGCCCGGGACGATGAACTGCTGCAGCTTATGTATGACAGCAACTGCCGTATGGTTTTTGTGGGCATGGAATCAGTAAATCCCGAGACGCTCAAAGGCTACAATAAAAAACAGGATGTGGATGACATAGCCTATTGTGTTAAGCGTTTTCACAGTTTTGGCATCATGGTGCACGGCATGTTTATTTTCGGAGCGGACGAGGACAACCTGCTGACCATAGATGAAACCGTGAATTTTGCCCTGCGGAACAATATAGATACAGTGCAGTTTGCCCTGCTCACGCCCCTGCCCGGGACAAAAACTTACCGGGAGTTTGAGAGTGCCGGCAGGCTTCTGACCCGGGACTGGAGCCTCTATGATGGACATCATGTTGTCTTTCAGCCGGGGCAAATGTCGCCCCTGGAGCTGCAGGAGGCTGCCATCAGGGCTTTTAAAAAATTCTATTCTTTCCGCAATATCTTTAAGAACCTTTTTGTTTCAGGACTTCCTTCAGTGGCTTACCGGGCATTGGGCTTTTGGCTGGTGCGCAGCTGGGAAAGGGAAAACAGTTGGTTTTATTCCTTTCTTCGCGACCTGTCAGGCCGGAACAAACAGACTGTCCCGGGTGTGAAGCTTTCGAAAAGCATTGAGAGATTTACCCTGCGCAGGCTGAGATATCTCTGCAGTGAAAAACTGATGCAAATAGAAGTTTCCCTGGAGAGGGGCCATTATGTAATAAATCTGAAGGGGTTGATTAATGACATATCCCTGAAAGAAACCTTTAAGATTCTTTCGGAACGGATCCCCCGCCTTTACAATTATGTGACCATCAATATTGGGGAAGCATATTTTTCCTCTGAAGCGACTATAGTGGCATTTGTCAAAAAGGCAAACGAACTGTCCGGCAAGGCCAGGGGGATTAAAATAAAGATAGCTCCCGGCAATAAAAACCTGCTTTTGGTTTTGCAAAAATATAATATGACCGTGCCGAGATTCGGTATTGTCGGCTAAACTGCAAAAACCCGGGCGTACTTTTTTTAGCTGCTTTTTTTCTGAGCCCCGTCGCTGCTGTCTATATAATAATTGTCCTTATAAATCAACTCGGAAACGGGAACAATCTCATAGCCCTTTTCCTTGGCGAAGGCAAGGATTTCCGGCAGGGCGGCGGCAGTATGGGTGCCGTTGTTGTGAAAAAGCACTATGGCGCCGGGATGGAGTTGACCGGTGACGCGGCTGACAATTTCCTGCTTGCTTAGATCCCGCCAGTCAAGGCTGTCAACAGACCATTGAATGGTGAAGTAGTTCAGCTCACCGGCAGCCTCGATAACCTTGTTGCTGTATTCACCGAAAGGAGCCCGGAAGAGAAAAGGTTCCTGCCCCGTCAGTTCATACAGGGAGGCATGGACCTTTTTTAATTCTTCTTTGATGGCGCTTTTGTCCAGTGTGTTCAGGTGGGGGTGGGTAGCGGTATGGTTGCCCAGTTCATGTCCTTCTGCCGCAATCTGTTTTACCAGGTCCGGGTATTTGTCAATCCAAAAGCCGGTTAAAAAAAAGGTTGTTTTCAGATTGTTCTCCCGCAGGATTTCCAAAATTTTCGGAGTGTGCTCGGCACCCCAGGAAGCGTCAAAGGAAATGGCAATTTTCTTTTCTTCCGTATCAACATAATATATAGGTACTAAACGTTTCTGAATGCCTGTGGCGGCACTCTCTGTGCTGTTTTGAAACAGTTTGCAGACAGTCAGTATTGCAAGCAGAGATGCAAGCAGGAGAATAGCAGACTTGGCTTTTCTGGTAATTACCATACTGTAAATCAAAGGATGGCCCTCCTTTAAAAGCGGTCGTGCGCCTTGGCCGCTAAATCGGCAATAAATAGTTATTCGCTCCCGGGCGGGTATATGACCCGGATGCGCGGTGAAGCGGGCGAAAAAGCATTTATTTTCAAGACAAGGCAGGAAAAAATGCAATTGTTGTTGAAAATACTGACTTTATAATTGCTCTCATCAGGGTTGCCGATCAAGCAGTAAGGAGGTCTTGCCTTGTACTGGAATCAAGAAGCGGAATGCATGTCCAGGGAAAGGCTGCAGCAGCTGCAGTTGAAAAGACTGAAAAAAACGGTGGAGAGGGCTTATAAAAATGTGGCCCACTACCGTTCTGTTTTTCAGAAAGCGGGGATAGAACCGGGCGATATTAAAAGCCTGGATGATTTATCGAAGCTGCCTTTTACAGTTAAGCAGGACTTCAGGGATGCCTATCCTTTTGGCCTGTTTGCCGTACCGCACAATGAAATTGTCCGCTATCATTCTTCCTCGGGAACTACAGGGAAACCGACTGTGGTGGGCTATACCCGCAACGATGTTGCCACCTGGTCGGAGCTAATGGCCCGCTGCCTGGTCAGTGTCGGCACAACACGCAATTCCGTAGTGCAAAATGCTTACGGATACGGGCTTTTTACCGGAGGTTTGGGCGTCCATTACGGTGCTGAATATATTGGCGCTGCCGTTATCCCCATTTCGGGCGGAAACACCCAGCGTCAGATCATGATTATGAAGGATTTTGGCACGGACATTCTGACCTGTACGCCGAGTTACGCTTTGTATATAGCGGAAGTTATGGCTGATATGGGCCTGTCACCCGCTGATTTTAAACTGAAAGCCGGCCTTTTCGGGGCGGAACCCTGGTCTGAGAATATGCGCCGGGAGATAGAAGCAAGGCTTAATATTTCCGCCTATGATATTTACGGCCTGAGCGAGATTATCGGTCCCGGTGTGGCTGTGGAATGTGAGGAGAAAAACGGGCTGCATATTTTTGAGGACCATTTTATCGCCGAAATAATAAACCCGGAATCGGGGGAAGTACTGCCCGGCGGGCAACAGGGCGAACTGGTCCTGACGACCATTACAAAAGAAGCATTGCCGGTTATTCGCTACCGCACCGGGGATGTTACAAGCCTGACTGAGGAAACATGCCTGTGCGGGCGTACTCATGTAAGAATGAACAAGGTTACCGGCCGTACGGATGATATGATTATTGTCAGGGGAGTAAATGTCTTCCCGACACAGGTGGAAAGCATCCTGCTGGAAGTGGGAGAGACGGAACCGCATTACCAGCTGGTGGTAACAAGGGAAGGCAGTCTTGATATGCTGGAGATCAGGGTGGAAGTTTCGGAGAAAATGTTTTCCGATAGAATCAAGCGCCTGGAAGAATTGGAAGATACAATCCGAACCCGTGTGGAATCTGTTCTGGGGATCAATGCAAAAATCCGCTTGGTTGAACCCAGGTCTATCCCGCGCAGCGAAGGAAAGGCAGTACGTGTAATAGATAAACGACAGATATAGGGGGCGGAAAAATGAAAAAACAACTGCACAGAGAAGCCATAATGGCCATCAAGCCTTATGTGCCGGGCAAACCGGTGGAGGAAGTGGAAAGGGAGCTTGGGATCACCGATGTCATAAAACTCGCTTCCAATGAAAACCCGCTGGGGCCTTCCCCGGCGGCGATTGAAACACTGCAGAAAACAGCGGCAAAGGTTTACCTGTATCCGGACGGCAACTGTTATTACCTGAAAGAAGCCCTGGCGGAGCATACAGGGTTTGCAGCGGACAGCATTATTGTTGGCAACGGTTCCGACGAGATTATCGAACTGATTGCCAAAACATTTATAAACCCGGGAGAAGAAGCAGTTGTGGCGGACCCGACTTTCTCCGAGTACGATTTTGCCGTCAAACTAATGGGCGGAAAGACGGTCTTTGTGCCTCTCAAGGACCAGACCCATGATTTAGAGGGCATGCTTGCGGCAGTGACGGAAAAAACTAAACTTATTTTTATCTGCAATCCCAACAATCCGACTGGGACAATAGTAAAAAGGGAAGCAGTGGAGGAACTCCTGTCCCGGCTTCCCGGACATGTAATTGCCGTATTTGACGAGGCTTACTATGAGTATGTGGAGGATGCGGACTACCCGCAGACCGTTGATTATGTGCGAGAGGGACATAATGTTATTGTCCTGCGCACCTTCTCCAAAATTTACGGCCTGGCGGGACTGCGTGTCGGCTATGGTATTTCACGGCCGGACATCATTGCTCTGCTTCACAGGGTAAAGGAGCCTTTTAACGTGAACCTGCCGGCCCAGGCCGCTGCCATTGACGCCTTGAAAGACAAAGGGCATCTGGAAAAAAGCAGGGCTGTAAATGCCAAGGGGCGGGATTACCTGTACGGGGAGCTGGAAAAGCGGGGACTTTATTACCAGCCGACAAACGCCAACTTCATCTGGATGGACGTCAAGGCGGATTCACAGCAGGTTTTTGCCAAGTTGCTTCGCCGGGGCGTCATTGTCAGAACGGGCGATATTTTCGGTGCTCCGAGCATGCTCCGGGTAACCATCGGCACGCCGGAAGAAAACAAACGCTTTATTGCCGCTTTGGATGAAGTGTTGAAAGAAGAGGGAGTTCTGCATAACGGCTAGGAACAAACATAAACTTAATAAGAATTTCCTGGGGGTGTCCGCCGGTGCGGACTGAGAAGCGGGGGCAAGCCCGCTAACCCTTTGAACCTGAGATGGGTCATACCAGCGTAGGGAAGGACCGCAGCTGCGGAAAGAGCAAAGCCGCAGGCCAAAAGCAGGTCTGCGGCTTATTGCAATGCCTGCAGAGGCGAGACGATTGTCAGATCTTTTGAAAGCGGGGTAATAAAATGAATGCCGGGAAACTGCTGGCAGCCATAAGAGAACAGAAGCCTTTGGTTTACCATATTACCAATGCCGTTACCATCGGCAGCTGCGCCGATATTACCAGGGCATGCGGGGGACTGCCCGTAATGGCCCAGTCGCCGGAAGAGGCGGAAGAGATGGCGGCGCAGGCCCAGGCTTTGGTACTGAATATAGGTACGCTGACGGAAGTCCAGGTGCAGGCAATGCTTTTAGCGGGGAAAAAAGCAAATGCCCTGGGGCGCCCGGTAATTCTCGACCCTGTCGGGGCGGGGGCAACTGGCCTGCGGCTGGCCGCAGCGAAGAAGCTGCTCAAGGAACTGAAAATTGACATAATCAAAGGGAACGGAGCGGAAATTGCCGTTTTGGCAGGAGGAAAGGCTGAAATGCGCGGCGTGGAATCAACCGGTGTCTCCGGCAATCTGCCCGTGCTTGCGGCAAAACTGGCGAAGGAAACAAAGGCTGTAGTTGTCGCAACGGGCCCCGTTGACCTAGTGACTGACGGGAAAAAAATGCTGCAAATCCATAACGGCCATGTTCTGATGTCACAGGTTGTGGGTACCGGATGCATGCTGGCATCGCTGCTGGGCTGCTTTGCAGCAGTGGAACCGGATCGGTTGCAGGCTGCCGCCTCCGCCGTTGTGGCATTTAATGTGGCGGCGGAGATGGCAGTGCAGCAGGCGGCAGAGCCTATGGCCTTTAAACTGCAGCTTATCGACCGGCTTTTCCTGCTGGATGAAAAGACAGTGGCGGCAAGGCAAAATATGGAGAAGGGGGAAGCATAAATGACTGCCAGAAAGGTTACCGGACTTGCTCTGCTTATTGCCGTGGGGACGGCAGCCGGAATACTTGCGATACCGGTGCCGCTGGTGGGGGCAAAAGTGTACCCCGTCCAGCATGCAATAAATGTTTTGTCTGCCGTCTGGTTCGGTCCGGGGCCGGCAGTACTCGCCGCCTTTGTTATCGGTCTTCTGCGAAACCTGCTGGGGACAGGAACGCTGCTTGCCTTTCCCGGCGGGATGGTAGGAGCTTTGCTTGCAGGATTGGCATACAGGATTTTTTGCAGAGAATATGCGGCGGCTGCAGGTGAGATTTTTGGCACAGGAATACTGGGGGCGCTTTTGGCTTTTCCTCTTGCCCGCTATATCCTGGGACATGAAGTCATGGCTTTGGCTTATATAGTGCCTTTTGCGCTCAGCAGCACAACCGGAGCTTGTGCCGCGTTTTTAATCCTGCGTATTCTTTCGTCGGCAGCAAATATATCTCAGCAAAAGAAGAATAAGTAAATATAGGCATTTATTATTGTAAAAAGAAAAATATTTGTTTGTTTTAAAACGTTTTGAAAAAAAATCGACCTATAGCGACAATATTTTTATAATAACTATGATAAGTTGAATAATAAGCACTGTTTTTCGGCAAGGTTGGATGCAGAAGTTTTCTTTAAGCAGTCCGGGAATGAAATTGCCGGATCAGGATACAAGGCCTGCTTTGAGCTATTAGAAGGTGAAGAGGTGTCCTTTAGAAAAAAATACTTTGTTCTGCTGCTGTTACTCATGGCGCTTTTGCTTTCAGTATTTAACTTGACACTGTTTTTCCCGGTGGACGGATATCTTTTTGGCTCATTGCGCAGGACAGCCGTGGTTGCAAATGCTGCCGCTGTCTTGTTCTGCTTTTTGTTTTATTATGCTCTTGACAGGAATGTCCTGGCAAGAATACGGGATATTGCTAAAAAAGCTGCGGCGGTTTTGCCTGATGAAACGCAAAAAAGGTTTAAAGGAGAACTGGATAGAATAAACGGCGGTATAGATTATTTGTTGGAACGGCTGGAAATTTCCCGGCATTTTCTGATTGTTTCCGAGTACGTTAAGGATCTGGTCGTTAAGGTGGATATGGAAGGAAACCTGTTGTACGTCAGTCCTAGCCACAAGTCTGTGCTTGGCTATGCTATTGACGATGTTTACCGCCGGAAAAACATTTTTTTTATTCATCCCGATGACATAATTCTGGTTGAAGAAGCAAACAGGGCCTTGGTGGAAAAAGGTGAAGGCAGGCGGCTGGAGATACGATTCCGCCATGCAGACGGCCACTATATTTGGGTGGAAACACTGCCAACCCTGATTTTTAACGAAAGACAGGAACCGGTTGCTCTGGTGGTTTGCAGCCGTGACATAACGGACCGCAAGCAAATGGAGGAGCAGCTCCGTTATTACAGCCTTTATGATGTGCTTACCGGCATTTACAACCGCAACTACTTTGAGCATGAAATGCTGCGTTTGCAGAACAGCCGCAGCAAGCCTGTAGGGGTTATTCTCTGTGATATAGACGGACTGAAAATCATTAACGACAGCCTGGGACATGATATGGGGGACAGGATGCTTAGAACAGCTGCCGATTTGCTGAAAAGCTGCTTTCGCCAGGAGGATATAATTGCACGCATTGGCGGTGATGAATTTGCCGTTCTTTTGCCAAACTGCAGTACTGAAATACTGCAGCAGGCAGTCCGGCGAATCCGGGAAGCGGTGGATGGCCATAACCGCAGGAGAGATGCCCTGTATTTGAGCATGTCCGTCGGCAGTGCCATGGGGGACGAAACAACGGATGTCAAGGATACATTTAAACTGGCAGATAATGATATGTACCGGGAAAAACTTCACCGCAGCATAAGGGAGCCTGATGCCGCGACCGGTCTGCTGCTTCGAACACTGGGCAAGCGGGATTATGTCGACGATGGACATGCGGAAAGATTAATTGTACTGGTGGATAAAATGGCTGTTGCTTTAAACCTTCCCGGCGCTACACTTGAAAAGCTGCGTTTGCTTGCCAAGTTTCACGATATTGGCAAATTAGGAATTCCGGGCGGTATTCTCTTTAAAAAAGCACCGCTTACCGAGCAGGAATGGCAGCAAGTCCGGCAGCACTGCGAAATCGGCCATCGCATTGCACTTTCAATTCCCGCTTTGGCTCCCATTGCCGACTGGATTCTCAAACATCATGAATGGTGGAACGGGCAGGGCTACCCGTTCGGCCTTAAGGGCGAGGAAATTCCTTTGGAGTGTCGTATCTTTTCCATTGCCGACGCTTATGAAAATATGACCGGCAACCGGGTTTACAGGAGGGCCCTGTCCTATGAACAGGCGGCTGCCGAATTGCGCGCTTGTGCCGGAAAGCAGTTTGCCCCTGAACTGACAGAGATTTTTTTATCTCTTTTTGAAGAACAAAAGGATGCGTGCTGGAAAGAGACCAGTTAAATTGTTTCGGATCTCTCCGGGGGGAAAAGAAGTGCTGCTGGATAAGAGGTTTTTTGTTATTCTTGCTTTAACGTTTTTGGTTTTTTTACTGTTCTATCTGGGTGGCATAGTTTATTTCCAGGCGGATGCAGAAAGGGTAACTGTTAATTTTTTATACTATGCCGTTTTTACGCTGCTTGTGGCTGCATGTCATTATCTGCTGGTTACACTGATCATACGGAAAAAATTTTTTTCCTGCCTGCAGCCGCTGGTAAAGAAAGTTAAACCCTTCATGGCCGAACAGCGGCTGAAAAAGGACCAAAAAGGCTGGGACGAGATAGCTTTGCTCGACCGGCAGATAGACGGCTTGCTTAATCAGCTTGCCGAATCAAGGACACTGGTGCAGATCTTGGAAAACCTGATGGATTTGGTTTCCGTCCTTGATCCCGACCGGAAACTTAGTTATGCCAGTCCAAGCCACAAGACCCTGCTGGGCCGTACCCCGGAAGAAATCCTGCAAATAAGAAATATGGAAGATTTCTTCCACCCGGATGACATTCAGCTTGCTGTTGACACCACTAACAAGGTGATAGAGACGCAGCAGCTGCAAAGGGCTGAGCTGCGCTTAAAGCATGCCAACGGTCAGTATATCTGGTTTGAGTCTATGCATTATCCCATTTATAACAACCGGGGAGAATTAACAGGAATAATTGTCAGCAGTCGTGATATTACAAAACGCCGCGAAATGGAGGAACGGCTGCGTTATTTGAGCAATTATGACGACCTGACAGGCTTGTATAACCGCCGTTATTTTGAGCATGAAATGCGCCGCCTGCGGAAGACGCGCAATGTACCCTTTGGCATTATAATCTGTGACCTGGACGGGTTGAAATTGATTAATGACGGTATCGGCCATAAGGCCGGCGATCAGTTGCTGAAGAATGCCGCCTTTATAATAAAACGGTGTTTCCGCGATGAAGACATAGTTGCCCGGATTGGCGGGGACGAATTTGCCGTTTTCCTGCCAAACTGTGACCTGGAATCGATCAAAAGCGCAGTAAAGAGAATTAAGGATGCTGTCGCAAATTACAATGATACAAATCCAAAACTGCCCCTGAGCATTTCAACCGGCTATGCCATTGGCTACAAAGGAGCCGATATTAATGAAGTGTTTCAGGAAGCGGACAACAGTATGTACCAGGACAAGTTACTCCGCAGCAAAGAAGCAAAACATTCCGCAGCCCACTTATTAATGTCCATCTTGGAAACCCGCGAACGGTCATTTGAAGGCAATATGGAGCGCCTGCCGAACCTGGTGGCAAAATTTGCCCGAAAACTGGGCTTCTCGCCAAAAAGGATTAATGATCTGGAGCTTTTGGCCCGCTTCCATGATATAGGCAAAGTCGGCATTCCCGACCGGATTCTTTTTAGAACAACTCCCCTTACCACGGAAGAACGGCAGATCATCCAGCGGCACTGTGAGATAGGGCACCGTATCGCCTTGTCTACTCCGGAGATTGTTCATATTGCCGACTGGATTCTCAAACATCATGAATGGTGGAACGGACAGGGCTACCCCCTGGGGCTGCAGGGAGAAGAAATTCCTCTTGAGTGCCGCCTCTTTGCCATTGTTGACGCCTATGACGCAATGGTTGCCCCGCGCCACTACCGCAGGCCAAAAACGCAGGAGGAGGCAATCTTGGAACTGCGGAAATATGCCGGGGCACAGTTTGACCCGCAGCTGGTAGAGGCTTTTGTTGAGATGCTGCGGGAGCAATCGCCAAAAGACAACAAAATCATGGCATAAAAAGACTGCCCACAGAAAAGGGCAGGCTTTTTTGCTGAAGGCAGGATATTAGGGAACCTTGCCTGAAAAGATAGGACTAAAAGCGCATGGCAGGTGAAAAGGATGCCGCTTTCCAGGAAAGTAAACCGGCTGAAGGTCGTTCTTATCGACGGTTATCTGGATGAACCTTCCTGCCTGGGGGTGCCTCCATATATTTCTCCCCATATCCGCTACGCTTACGGGGCTCTGCTTGACAGCGGCATCCGGAAAGAGAATCTCGACTATTTTACAATCGACCAGTTAAGGGAATGGGGCAGAGAAAACATTTCCAGGTTGGAAAACTATGATCTTTTGATAATTATTGCCGGAACTACGGTGCCGGGGCATTATTTAAGGGGCAAGCCCGTATCCCTGAAAGAAATTGCCGAATTGGGGCGGCGGCTCCGTTACCCCCGCAAGGTCCTGGGAGGCCCGGTTACCCTGGTAATAAAAGAACTTGCCGGCTACGATCATCTCTGCGGGGAGATAGCTGCCCTTGACCTGTACAGGCTGCTGACGGAACGGGCCGTTCCACAGGCGGAGATTGCAAAATTTATAGCCGGGTGGGCTGTTTTGGGGGCGGAATTAACTGTCAGACACCCTTCCTACCCGTTTTTGGTTTGTGAACTGGAGACTTTCCGGGGCTGCCTGCGGCAGCGGCACTGTGCTTTTTGCAGCGAAAGGCTGAAGAAAATAAAATACCAGCGGCGGCCGGAAGATATTATCAAAGAGGTAAAGGCTCTTGCCTCCTATGGCAACCATTACTTCCGCCTGGGTGCGCAGCCCGATTTGCTTTTGTACCAGGCTGAAAAAACAGCTTCCGGCAGCTTTTTACCGAACCCTGATGCCGTCCTGGAGCTTTACCGGAGAATCCGGGAAGCGGACCCTGCCCTTAAGGTTCTGCACCTGGACAATATCAACCCGGTTAATATTACCCGGTATCCCCGGGAAAGCATGCAGATCCTGGAAACCATAGTCAGATACAATACTCCCGGCGATGTTGCCGCCTTTGGCCTGGAGTCGGCCGACCCGCTTGTTCTGGAAAGGAATAACATAGAAGCACGACCCGGTGAAACCTTTCGGGCAATAGAAATTTTAAACGGTATAGGCGGGAGAAGGGAAGAAGGCATCCCCCGGCTTTTACCCGGACTGAATTTTCTCCATGGCTTGCTCGGCGAGCGCAGGGAGACACTGGAATATAACTTCAACTACTTAAAAGATATTTTGGATGCGGGACTGTTGCTGAGGAGGATAAATATTCGCCAAGTGCTGTCCCTGGGCAGCTACCCGGCCGCAAAAACAGACTACGGCAGTTTCCTGAAATACAAGGAAAAAATCAACGAAGAAATCAACCGGCCGCTTTTGAAAAGGGTTTTCCCGGTGGGAACCGTTATCCGCAATGTCCTGCTGGAAAAGAGAAAGGGCAAGCTGACCTACGGGAGACAGCTGGGCAGTTATCCCATCCTGATCGGCATTCCCGGGCAGCTTGAATTAAACAGCTTTATTGATGTCAGGGTAGTTGACCACGGCTACCGGTCACTTACTGCCCTGCCCTGGCCCTTTAGCGTTAAAGAGGCCGGCATTGAGCAGTTATCCGCCATTCCGGGAATAGGGAAAAAGAGAGCTCTCCGGCTGTTTTTGGCCCGGTCGGACAGCCCTGCCGAGGTCAGGAGGGTACTGGGTTCCGATTTCCCGGAAGAGGTTATCAAGGAATGGCTTTCGTGAAGAGCAGGCTTTCCATATTCCTGTTGGTTGCAGCCTTATGTTATAATAAGCTTGCAGATTATTTGTAAAATATTGCTTGAGGTGAGAACACTGCAGCTGTTAAAGCCGGATGAAATTATTGATTCAGTCTACGATATTGAATTACAGCGGCTGAAGGAAAAAGGAATTAAAGGGCTGATAGTTGACCTTGACAATACACTTGTTCCCTGGCAGTCCCGTGAAGTAACCAAGGAACTGGAAAGCTGGGTAAAAAAAGTCTGTGCCGCCGGTTTGCAGATAGCCATTGTTTCCAACAATTCTTCTTCCCGGGTGGAAGAACTGTCCGGAAAACTGGGAATTACCTGCGTTGCCAAGGCCGTAAAACCGCGCCGCGGCGCCTTTCGCCGCATAGCCGGTAAATTTCAGATGCCGCCGCATGAAATAGCAGTTGTGGGCGACCAGCTTTTTACCGATATTCTGGGAGGAAACCGCTGCGGAATGTATACCATCCTGGTTGCGCCGCTCAGTAAAAAGGAATTTATCGGTACTAAAATAATGCGCCTGGCGGAGCGTCTTTTTATCCGGCGCAGCTAAAGTGCAAGCAAAAGTATAAGCTGTTATTTCCTGGATACACTACCAAAGAGGTGGTGTAACAAGGGAATGCTGCTAAAAAAGATCAGGAAAGCCTACAGGGAGGCAAAAAGAAAACTGCCTCCGGACATGCCTGCCGTATTGCAGGATATTATCATCAACACCCGTACGCGGAAAATGCGTTTTCTTTTTTTAAGAATGAAAAAAAATAAATAAACAGCTAAACCGGAGGTATGGCTTGTGGAGATTACCGGCAGAACCCGCCTGACTGGCTTGTTTGGAGATCCGGTGATACATTCCCGGTCTCCGGCAATGCATAATGCAGCTTATTTACATTTGAGGCTTCCTTTTGTTTATCTTCCTTTCCGGGTGGCAGGGGCCCAGCTACCGGCTGCTGTCCGGGCAATAAGAGCCCTGGATATGGCCGGGGTTAATATAACCGTTCCGCACAAGGAAGCGGTTATTCCTTATCTTGACCGCCTGGATGAAACGGCACTGCGCTGTGGTGCCGTAAATACCATTGTCAACCGGGAAGGGGTCCTAACAGGTTATAATACAGACGGCCTGGGGTTTCTGGATTCCCTCTCCGAACTTGGCTTTGAACTCCGTAAGAAAAAGGCGGTTATCCTGGGAGCCGGCGGCTCCGCCCGGGCTGTTGCGGCTGCTTTACTGGATTTGCCGGTAAAGTCGCTGCTGGTACTTAACCGGACGGTGGAAAAGGCAAAGGAGCTGGCAGCTGCCCTTGGAGCAGGAGATAAAATAAGCATATTTCCGCTCAAAGCGGATGCTGTTCCGGATTTGGCGGAAGCTGAACTGGTTGTTAATACTTTGTCCGTCCCCTTTAAGCAGCGGGGAAGCCGGCTGGTTAATCTTGAGCAGGCAAAAAAAGCTCTGTTTTATGACTTGCGCTATGGGAGTATGCCATCAGGTTTTCTTGATTATGCCAAAGAATTGGGCAGGCCGGGAGTTGACGGTTCGGGGATGCTGCTTCACCAGGGGGCCAGGGCTTTTACCCTGATTACCGGAAGGGAGGCGCCGCTTGAAGTTATGAGGAAAGCTTTGCTTTAGGTTTTGTGACCTTATATGATATTTGAGGTAATATGGAAAAATTAAGAAAAAAAATGGTTGCTTATTTTGCAGGATGTGATAAATTATAATTAAGCAAAGCATTTTAACACTTTAACACGCGAAAGGGCAAACCTGCTGAAAGGCAGGGGCGCAAAGCCACGGGTCTAAAGTAATCTACTGTTACAATGACAGCCGGCTACCGAAAGTGTTGTTTTTTTCGTATTTCTGACGGGAGTTTTGGCATATGCCAGTTGAAGTTGATGTTTTAAGAAAATTCAGACAGGATGCCCGGGTTATTCAGGCTGCTCATGCTTCCATGTTTGAAAATTCCGGTGAAGCAAATGCCTGGTTCAACCTGCAAGGAGAAGTTTTCTACTGGAACCGTCTTTTCACGGAACTGCTGCAGATTCCTGAGGAAAAAGTTCCGGGAATGAATATTTTTATGCTTCTTGGCCTTGCTGATGAGTTTGAGCCTGATTTTTACCGGTTGCAGCAAGGCAGCATTATAAAAAAGGAGATTGCGCTTGAGATTGCAGGCAAAACAAGACATTTTACCGCCAAATTCGGCCCTTTGCGGATGGAAGAAGATATATTTGCCGCTTATCTGATTCTTGCCGATGTAACGGAGGAAAAACAGCAGGAGGCGGAGTTGGAAGAAAGGGAATTCTTGTTGCGCAGGCTGGTCAACAAAGCAGGGCTCGGCATTGTGATTATCAATCAGGAGCATGCCGTTATTGAGGCAAACCAGCGGTTTGCGGACATGCTTGGTTACAGCTCTCCACAGGAGATGATCGGCATGCACACTTGGGACTGGACTGTCGCCGCACCGGAAAAACGTATCCGGCAGCACTTTGCCGACCTGTCAAAAATTGATATAATTTTTGAAACAAAACACCGCCGCAAGGACGGTACGGTTTTCGATGTGGAGGTAAGTGCCTCGGGCACCAGCATTCCGGGCAAAAACGGCAAGTACAACGCTGTAATCTGTATCTGCAAGGATATCACGCAGCGCAAAGCCGCAGAACAAGAAATTATGTACTTAAGCTTTCATGACAGCCTGACCGGTTTGTTCAACCGGCGGTTTTTGGAAGAGGAATTAAGAAGAATAGATGTGGCAAGGAACCTGCCGATTTCCATAATTGTAGGAGATGTCAACGGCCTAAAATTAATCAATGATGCTTTCGGCCACTATAACGGAGACACCCTTCTGAAAACAGCGGCGGATGTGATGAGAAAGGTTTGCCGTGCCGACGATTTGATTGCCCGCTGGGGCGGAGACGAATTTGTGATAGTACTGCCGAAGACGGACAGGCAGGCTGCAAGGCAGGTTCTGGAAAGAATACGGGAGAAATGTTCGGCGATAGATGTAGAGATGATTAAACTCTCCATTTCTCTTGGCCTGGCCACTAAGGAGGACTACAAAGACGATATCTTCAGAACTCTGCTGGCTGCCGAAACAGACATGTACAGGTGTAAACTGAAGGAAAGCCAGGGAGTCATCCGGCAGACCATAGACATGATTCACGGCTCCCTTTTAAAAAACAGCAAAATAGAGTCGCTGCATTGCAAAAGGGTGGCTTCTTTGTGCAGGGAAATTGCCCTGGCCATGGGATTTTCTCAAGCAATGGCAGATGAAATGGAAGTTGCCGGCTTGCTGCATGATATAGGCAAAATTGGCATCCCCAAAGCCATATTGGAAAAGGAAGGCATATTAACCCCGGCTGAATGGAGCGAAATTTGCCGGCATCCTGAAATAGGCTACCGAATTTTAAGCGCTTCAAATGAAACGTCGGATATCGCCAATTATATATTATCTCACCATGAAAGGTATGACGGTGCCGGCTATCCTACCGGGCTTCAGGGGACGGAGATTCCGCTGCAAGCGCGTATACTTGCGGTTGCCGATGCCTTTGTTGCCATGACCAGTGCAAGACCTTACCGGGCTGCGCTGTCCTGGAAGGAAGCAGTAAAAGAGCTTCAGGAAAATGCCGGCAAGCAGTTTGATCCGGAGATAGTCAAAATTCTAGTCAATAAAGTATTGCGGAAAAATGAGCGGACAAAAACCGTCCACGGTTAGAATTGGCCAACTTTTGCGAATTGTCTTGACACTTTTATTTTGCCCTGCCTATAATGAAGCTAAAGTCATCGTTGCTCTTGCAAAAGCAAAAGAAGGAGTGATAAGGTGGCAAAAAAATATGCCGATTTAGTCAAGACGCTCGCCTTCCGGGGCAGCTTTGCCAGGGCGAGTGGGAATGCCAGGGAACTGACCTTTATGGCAGGGGAGCAATTGGCTGGGTTTGATTTGAACTTTATCCTGGGTGTCTATGAAAACACCGGAGACTGGACGCCGGAGCGAGGCTCCCACACCCATCCCTTTGATGAATACCTGCTCTTTTTCGGTTACGATCCGGACGATATGAGCTATTTGGGCTCCGAGCTGGAGTTGTGCATGGGTGAGGAATGGGAGCCGCATAAAATTGTCAGGCCGTCCTTTGTTATTGCGCCCAAAGATTTGCCGCACAGTCCCCTTGTTACGGAAAAAGTAGACAAGCCCTTCGGCCATTTGCATATTGCATTGTCCGGCGTGTACAGGGGCGGCCCCGGGCCGGAGCAGACAGGCAGCACAGACGGTACGAAGTATAAGCACCTTTTTAAAGAGATGGAAGTACAAAAAGGCCCCGGCGGAGCCGATGCCCACCAGGTTTTTTCCTATTCGGCCGCCAATTTTCCGGGCCTGAAAATCAACTTTGATATGGGGCTTTACAAGGAAACTGGACAGTGGAGCTGCGCTCCGCATACTCATTCCTTTGATGAAGTCATGATTTTCTTCGGGCACAATACAGCCGATTTAAGCTATCTGGGAGCGGAAATTACCGTTGAACTGGGCGCAGAACGGGAGAAGCACACTTTTAATGTCCCCACCGTTGTAATTATCCCCAGGGGGACGCCGCATTTACCGGCGACCTGCAGCCGGCTGGAAAATCCCTACCGCGTTGCCCGCATCGGGCTTGCTCCCGAATATGACGAAACGCCGGCGCAACTGTAAAGAAAAGAGCCTGTACTATGCTGCAGGCTCTTTTCTTTTAGAAGAGCAAACCATTTATGCATGAAAAGCATATTATTCAGTATAAAATACACTTTCAGCTTTGAGGTGCCTGCGATGAACTTAAGAACACAAATACTGACAAACAATGCCTGCTTCAAGGAAGGCAGGATAATAACCCCGCAAGGCATTATGGTCCACTCTACCGGCGAAAACAATCCCTGGCTCAGGCGGTATATAGCTCCGGACGACGGCTTGCTTGGGAGAAACGAATACAACAACCACTGGAACCAGGATAAGCCCGGCGGCCGTCAGGTCTGTGTCCATGCCTTTATCGGCAAGCTAATCGACGGTTCAATTGCCACTTACCAGACACTGCCGTGGAATATCCGCGGCTGGCATGCAGGCGGCAAGGCAAACGACACTCATATCGGCTTTGAAATCTGTGAAGATGATCTAACTGATTCCTTGTATTTTTCTGCCGTTTACAGAGAGGCCGTAGAGCTTTGCGTCTATCTCTGAAAGCTCTACGGCTTTACCGAAAAGAATATTATCTGCCACAGCGAAGGCTACGAACTCGGCATAGCAAGCAACCATGCCGATGTGATGCACTGGTTTCCGAAACACAAAAAGAGCATGGATGCCTTCCGGGAGGCTGTCAGGCAGGAGCTGGCAAAGGGCGAAAATACCGGCATGACGCCAAGTGTCTTCAATGAATACTTGACCGCCTGGCAGGACAAATACAATCCTTTATACAAAACTCTTGACGATGTCCCTCCTTACTGGTGGGAGGACGCCGCCGCGCTGGTCAGGGCCGGTGCCGTAAAGGGTGACGGGATCAACAGCTTTGGCCTGCGCCGCAGTGAACTGAAAGTGGCAATTGTCAGCAAAAGATATGCAGATTTTTTGTTGAGCAAAGGAAATCTCCGGGCGGGGCGGCAATCAAGAGACTCTAAGGATTCCGTGTAAAAAAGAAAAAGCCTTGAAATAACAGCTATTTCAAGGCTTTGATTATTTCAGCATCTGGAGCATGCGGCAGTAAGAGCAGGCCCTGGAACCGTTGACTCCGGGCCCGGTTTTAGCGCAAGGCAGCACCTTCAACCGGCTGCAGTTAGTAAGCGTTTTTGTAAACGCGGTAATTGAAGCATGGCTCGCTGCTGTCGGCATAGTGGATGTTTCTTTCGACACAGAGCTCAAAGGTGATGACGTTTTTCTCGATGTTGTAATCTGAGAGCAGGGCGTGGGTAGGGATGGTCTCAAGGCTCATATTGAGTAAACTTGATCCCCAGCCTATAACGCAGGAATCCTTTGTTTGCATATCAAAGGAGGCACAGTGGGTTGCCCAGTGCCTTTTCTCGGTCAGCTCATCCAGATCAATACCGTTGATGACCCTGGCCGTAGCCGTCTTTCTTGCTTCGTCCAGAGTGAATATAAATATCCTTGTTGTATTGGTAAAGAAATTTGTATGATTGTCGAAGACGGTGACCGTGCTGTCGTTGCCGGCGATAGCGGCAGGCACATATTTCGCATCGTGCTGGCCGATAAAAAGGTTGCCGTCCTCGTCCTTGAAGGAATCCAGCCCGCTGAACTGATTGAGGTCACCACCGAGAATCCAAAGGATTTCGCCCGTCTCGCGGTCAAATTTGCAGACCGCGTACTGGCTCCTCATGGAAACAATCAGATTCCCGTCCTTCGGGTCGATAAAGATGCTGTTGATGTGGACGTAATCTTTGGCCGCATACCCGGAGCTGTTTTCGTAATCCGAATTCTCCTTTGCCGCAGCGTACAGCTCCGGGTAATCCACCGTGTTATACTCGTGAATTACCTTGCCGTCCTTTACCTCCTGCATGATTCCCGCCTGTACGTACGCCTCGCTGCCGCCGTCGATTCCCCCGGACGGCAGGTTGCTTACACGCAGCTTTGTATAACTCAGGGATATCCAGTGGTTTCTGCCCAGCAGGACGAATTCATGCTCATCCAGATAGCCTTCACCGTGGGTGTGGTTTTTATCGTCATTGGGAAGCAAGGTAATGTAGTCAATCTCTCTGTAATTTTCGTCCATCAGGACAAACATACCGCTGACATACCCCAGGCCTGCAAGCGCGGGGTTCAACTCGACGAAGTAGGTGTAAAACCTGTCTTCGGACGTATCGTAGGCCCTGAAGTTCGCGGTGGTATGATTGCCCACGCACGCCAGGTTGCGGTAATAGACAATGTTCCCATCGGTGTCGATGCGCAGTAAGAAATCGTCCACCAGGAAAGAATAAACACCGGGCTCCGGCTTGACTTTGTCATCCATTGTAATATGCATAACCGGCATGTAGTTGTTGACCGTATGAATCCTGAGAAGCGTCCCGTCATTTTTTGTGATGGTGATAATTTCGTCCACCGGGTTGGCTGCGCTGATGAGCTGCGGCGTGATTGTAAATTTGCCGCCCTCAACGGTAAGCTCTGTTTTTTTGCCGCCGGCCTCGATTGCCGCGGCTTTGATGTCGCCGCTGAAGGTTAGCGCGTTACCCGCCACCAGCGCGTTGAGGTAATAATCGCCCGCGCTGTCTTCTGAAGCGACGAGTACGACGCCCGTTGCACCCTTCTCATCCTCCACGGTGATGCCGATATCTGCCGCCGGCGGTGTTGTAAAGCCGGTATTTTTCTTGTCGAATGCCGCGATTTCAGCCGTATAATCGAAATAAATATTGGTGTATGTTTTATCCTCAGTATAATGTGTGGACGTATCAATTACAAACGTTTTACTCGCATTGTCCCAAGTGACGCCGAAATCAAAGGCCCTGCCGATGTCCCGGAGCTTAAAGTAATTGTTGTACTCAATGTTGTACGCAGTAAAGAAAACCTCTTTGCCATCCAGATAGATCCTTGAGCTTGTGGGTCTTGCCGTTTTTACGCCGGCACTCTTTGTGACCATCTCGCCGCCGACCGGTTCATAAGCCTGGCCGCCGGTCAGGCTGATGGCATTGCTGTCTCCGTCCCACTCGATGCTAAACTGCTTGGCCGTCCCGTTCAGCGTATAAGCCAAATCCCGCAGCTTGAAGTAATTGTTGCCGTCGATGATGTAGGCGTCAAATTCAACAGTCCTGCCGTCGACTTTGACGGTTACGGAGGTGGGGTTTGCCTGCTTGCCCCCCGCCGAGGCACTGGTTACCATTGCCGTGAGAAGCACGAGGGCAATAACAATTGCCAGTACCTTTTTCTTCATTTTATCCCCCCAAATTATCAGAATTTAACCAAGGTTAAGATAATTATAGCAACGGCAATTTTAAATGAGAAATAACGATTAATTATCAACAGATAGCAGCAGGTTATCAATAAAGTCGCTGATGAGGGGGCTGTCGTTTTTCCAGACGGCTACCACGCTGCATGTGAATTCGGGGCGGGGAAGCACGTATTGCTTCAGGCCGACCATTTTTTCGCACACGTTTTCGAACATGATGGCAAACCCGTGTCCCATTTTCAGGTAGGTCAGGAGCGTCTCCCAACTGTCGTACAGCTCAAGCTGATGATGAAGCCCGAGGTTTTTCAGAAGCGAAAGGGCATAGTTATAGGCCCCGCGGCTGACTTCGGGGCTCAGCACCAGCAGCGGAAGTTCGGAAAAATCATCGATTGTGACCGTATCCTTTGCAGCCAAGGGAGATTTCTCGGAATACACCAGGGCGGTTTTTTCCGTAAAGATGATTTTCGAATTGAAGGTGTACAGCTCCGGCATTTCAAAATCCAGAGTTAAGATGATGTCTACGGTATTGTTGATGAGCGCTTCTCTGATCTCCCTGAAAACGCCGCGGTGAAAGACAAGATTTGTTTGAGGAAATTTCAGTTTGTTCTGCAGGGAAAGCAGATAAATGAATTCATCGATGGCTGCGCCCTGAAAACACCCGATTCTGACCACGCCGTCCCGCTTCTTCCCGATGGATTTCGCTTTTTCCACGGCTTTTTCCAGGTCTTTTAGGATAAGCTCCAAATCGTTTTTCAAGCTCTGTCCGGCTTCGGTGAGCATCACCTTTTTTTTGCTGCGGTTGAACAGCTTGACGCCGAGCTCTTCCTCGATGAGCCGGATTTGCTTGGACAGGGCCGGCTGAGAAATGAACAGGGCCTTTGCCGCTGCGGTAAAATTCAGCTTCTCCGCAGCAGCCAGAAAACACTCAATCTGCGTCAGCTTCATACATCTTCTCCTTTATATAAATGATGTCGCAGGAGCTCTGCCTATTACCAATTTAACACAAAGGTTCAAAATGAAACAAGGTGTCCCAAAACCGCTCTTTGCATGCTTGCACGCCAGCCATGCCGGGGAAAAGAAAAAGCCTCGAAATTGTTAAAATTTCAAGGCTTTTGTTATTTGCTGGTTGCGGGGGCAGGATTTGAACCTGCGACCTCCGGGTTATGAGCCCGACGAGCTACCGGCTGCTCCACCCCGCGTCGGCAACGAACACTTTAACATAAAAACGGGGAGTTGTCAAGGCCGGCATGCCTGCTGGATAGTGTCAAGACACTTTAGGTTTTAATGCGAACCTCACACCACTCAAACAACACTACGTTTATTTAGCTCTTTTAATGCAAACCGGGTGTGGCTGCTTCGACCTCTGAAAAGCGGCACATTATTCCGATACTCATTGCCTCTTAATCTTTCT
>LSQX01192335.1_pt1 | contig 46231 bp, 45 predicted proteins | sample 654561 | NCBI WGS metagenome assembly LSQX01 (sample SAMN04489861, study PRJNA283612) | anaerobic digester metagenome | isolation source: 4 biogas reactors fed with cattle manure at either 37C or 55C with and... | place: Denmark: Kongens Lyngby | collected 2014 | reverse complement strand
CGTGGGCTCGGAGATGTGTATAAGAGACAGCACCTCCCCCGCCCTCGAACAGGCTGAACGCCTCGAAGATGCCATGGTCCACTTCCGCGAGGCCACCGAGCACCTCAAAGCCTACCACTTCGATCAGGCCGAAGAGCGCGCCAAAGCCGCCCTCGAAGCCTACCCCCGCATGGCCGCCGCCCAGCGCCTCCTCGGCCTCATCCACCTCCAACAGGGCCGCCTAGACCGCTCCGTTGCCCTCCTCGAAGAATCCCTCCGCACCGAACCCTTCCACCCCGAAGCCCTCAGCAACCTCGCCTTCGCCTACTTCCAGCTCGACAACCGCGGCGTCGCCCTCGAACTCATCGAAACCTGCCGCCGCCTCAACCCCGACTACAAACCCGCCCTCCTCCAGCAGGGACTCATCCTCCTCGCCGGCCCCATCACCCCCGAAACCATCGAAATCCTCCAACAAGCCGTCACCACCTTCCCCAACATGCCCAGCACCCGCAACAACCTCGCCGTCGCCTACGCCCGGCAAGGCGACTACACCGCCGCCCGCGAACAGCTCCAAACCATCCTCACATTTGCCCCCAACGACTTCCCCGCCCTCTTCAACATGGGCGGACTCGCCGCCAAAGAAACCAACGCCGTCGAAGCCGTCACCTGGCTGCGCCAGGCCATGGACCACACCACCCCCACCGAATTCCAACGCTACCTCAGCGACCCCGACCTCGACCCCATCCGTGACACCCCCGAATATCAAACCTTCCTCGAAGAACTCGACCCCCTCCTCCCCATCCCCCACCCCGCCCCCCGATAACCCCGCCCGTCCGATCCGCCCGATCCGCCCGATCCGTCAGATCTGTCTGATCCGCCTGATCCGCCCAACCCCCCACCCCGCCCCCCGGCATTTCATTCCCCAGCGGACCACCCCGGTTGCGGCTTCTACGGCTCGGGCTTGCCGATATAGTTCGCGGACTTGTTGGGGTCGTCCCCCTCCGACCACAGATAAAAAGTCACCTTCGACGTGCGCTTGTACTTGTATTCCCGTCCCCACGGATCCGTAAAATTGCTCAGCGAGTGCTTGGCATCGGCCAGCGCATCCTTGAGTTTGTTGCCGTCCTGCGCCGACCCGCTGCCCGGCAACTGACCGTACTGCATCTGATAATCCGTCAGAAAACTCTCCAACTGCCCGATCTCGGCCTCGGCCTTGCTGCGCGCGGCCTTCTTCTGCGCGTTGGTGGCCAACCCCAGAATCAAGGCCGCCAACAGCCCGATAATCACCACCACCGTCAACACTTCCACCAACGTGAATCCGCCCTGGTTCGTCTTGTTCATGCGTCCTCTCCTCTTTCATTCCATCGTGCCCGAACCCGCCCCGGTCTTCAAGCGCGAATCCGCGCCAACGGCAAATGACCGCCCCTTTTTTCACCCCCCTCCTGTTCTCTATTTGGCCGCACGCCCGATTTTGGCATTGAATCCCGCCCCCAACTGTCCTCATAGTGCCGCGTGATCCGTTCCTCACGAGAAAGACTCGAATTCTTCTTCCTGGCGGTTATTTCCAACCGCCTGCGCGGGCGTTGGCCCGATTTCCTGCGCTTCACGCTCAAGCACCTCTCGCGCGTCTATTCTCTCATCATGAACATCCGCCTGGCGCTCTACGAGCACCGCATTCTCCGCTCGAAAACTCTCGGCTGCCAGGTCATCAGCGTGGGCAACCTCACCGTGGGCGGCACCGGCAAAACCCCGGTGGTGGAAGCCTTCGCCCGGGCCCTGCAGCAAAACGGCCGCCAGGTCGCCATCCTTTCGCGCGGCTATAAAAAAGTCGCCACGCCACTCTCCGTCAAAATCAAGGGCCTGGTCACCTTCGACGCCCCCCTCCAACTGCCCCCCCGCATCGTCTCCGACGGACGCCGCCTTCTGCTCGATTCCGCCTACAGCGGCGACGAACCCTACATGCTGGCCTCAAACCTGCCCAATGTCTGCGTGCTGGTGGACAAGGACCGCGTCAAATCCGGACGCTACGCCATCCAAAAACTCAACTGCGACACCCTCATCCTCGACGACGGCTTCCAATATCTGCGCCTCAAGCACCGCGTGGACATCGTGCTCGTGGATCGCACCAACCCCTTCGACAACGGCTATACCCTCCCCCGCGGACTCCTGCGCGAGTCCAAGCGTCACCTCTCCCGGGCCTCGTTCATCTTTATCACCAAGGCCAACCACGACGGCTCCCCCGAGCTGCGCCAGCAAATCCGCGCCCTCAACGACAAAGCCGAAATCGCCGAATGCCGCCACGCCCCCCGCTATGTCCAGGACGTCTTCACCGGCACGCACAAGCCCCTCGAGTTCATCCGCGGCCAAAACATCGTGGCCCTCTCCGGCATTGCCGCCCCCCGCGGCTTCGAGGACTCCCTCACCAAACTCGGCGCCAACATCATCTATCGCAAACGCTTCGCCGACCACCACCGCTATACCCAGCAGGAAATCCTCGACATCATCAACGCCAGCCACGACCGCCGGGCCGATGCCATCTTCACCACCGAAAAAGACGCCGTGCGCTTCCCCAAAATCGAGCGCCGCGATGTCCCCATCTATTTTCTGCGCATCGAAATCGAACTGCTCAGCGGCGAGGAAAGCTTCAACGAGCTGATCTCCCGCATCTGCTTCAAATAGCGCCGCTCACACCCCGGCGCGGATCTCTATCACATCCCCGTCCTGCACCACATACCCCTTGCCCTCGAGGCGCAGCAGGCCCGCCTCGCGACACGCCGCCAAACTCTGCTTCTCGATCAGCGTGGCCGCGCCGACCGTCTCCGCCCGGATAAACGCCCGCGCGAAATCCGTATGAATCTTGCCCGCCGCCGTCATCGCGTCCGTGCCCTGCACAATCGTCCAGGCCCGCACCTCATCGTCCCCCACCGTAAAAAAGCTGATCAGCTTCAGCGTGCGGTACGCCGCCTGGATCAGCCGCGTGCGCACCGGTTCCGCCAAGCCGTAATCTCGCAAAAACGCCGCCTGATCCTTCTCGGCCAGCGCGGCAATCTCCGCCTCCAGCGGCGCGCAAAACGCCATGAACTCGAAACCCCTGGCCGCGCATTCCGCCCGCAATTCCGCGCATCCCTCCCCCTGCGGATCGTTCTCCCCCGTGTTCGCCACCACCAGCAGGCGCTTCTGCGATAAAAACGCGAAACTGTTGATCCGCTTGGCCTCCTCGGCGCTCAGCGGCACCTCCCGCACCGATTGCCCCTCGTCAATCGCCGCCTTGCACTTGAGCAACACCTCCAGCTCCGGCAGCGACTGCTTCATGCCGCGGTTGACCTCCTGCTGAATCTTCTCCACCCGGCGCTCGATCTTCTCCAAATCCGCCAGCACCAGGTCCAGCAGCACCGATTCGAGCTGCGCCACTGGATTCAGCAGCTGCCCGGCGCCATCCATCTCGCCGTGCGCCTGCACCACCAGCGCGAACGCGTCCGCTTCCGACAAAAACGCATTGAACGACCCAAACCGGCCAACCTCGTCACCCCCCGCCAGAGCAATGTCCACAAACGTCACCTCCGCCGGCACCAGCTTGCGCGGATTGAACATGCCGTTCAGAATCTCCAGGCGCTCATCCGGCACCTTGACCGTCCCCAGCCGGTGCGGACCCTTCGTCGCGAAATGCCGACCCTCCGGAGTCTGCGCCAGAGCGTCAAACACCGACGACTTCCCCGCCGCGCGCGCCCCGATCAAATAGATTTTCAAAGCCATAAACCGACCACTTTCTCGAAAAATCCTCAAAAAACGACCAAAAAAAGCCAAAAAACGACCATTTTAGCCAGTTTTTACCCGTTTTTTGCCAAAATTAACCATTTTGGCGCTTCGCCTGGATGATTCACGCGAGAAGTCCGGCCCGGATGCGAGGCGTGCGGGGTGAAGCTGTGTGGACATACTGCGAACCCCGCAGAACAAAGCAGACGGGTTGGAATCGTCGCGCCTTGGGTCAACATGGATGAAAATTGAATTTCTCATAATTATTTCCGCATCATGCTGCCCTGCAGCAAATAACAATACCTTCATCCATGTTGATGAATAATCCAGGCTAGCGCCATCCTGCCATCTTCCACCCGACACCACGGCGGCCCCGCCGCCGCATTCGCGGTTCTACCTCCCCCTCAAGTCGGCCCCAATGGCGGAATCACCAGCACCGGGCAGGACGCCTTGCGCACCACCCGCTCGGCCACATTGCCAAACAAAATCTTGCCGATCTTGCCCGCTCCCCGCCGGCCGATAATCACCAGGTCAATCCCCTGTTCGGCCACATAATCCAAAATCTGATGCCCCGCCTCGCCAATCCTCATCGCGATCCGCAGCGGCAACCCCTCCGGCACCCGCGACTGATACACCGCGGCCAGCTTCTCATCAATCTCCCGTTTGGCCCGCGCGTCCACATCCTCGTCCACCTCATAAATGTAGCCCTTCCAGAACTGGGCCGACGGCTCCGGAATCACGTGCAGCAGGTGCAGCGTGCAACCCGGATTGCGCATGGCCGCATTGACCGCGTAATCAAAGGCGCGGTCCGCATTCTCCGAGAAATCCGTGCAAAACAGGATCTGGGTGAAATATCTGGATTGAACCAACTCGCTCATGTCCGCCTCCTTCCCGTTCATCCCTACCTGACCCATGAGGTGGGCACCGTCACAATTTGCGGGAACGCCACCAGCAGCAGCGCCGCCACAATCAGCGCCACCAGATACGGCATGGCGCCCTTGAACACCGCCGGCAGCGAACTCGAGCGGTCCATCCCGCTTACCACATACACATTCACCCCCACCGGAGGCGAAATCACCCCCATCTGCGTCACCAGCACAATCAGCACCCCGAACCAGATCAGATCGAAATTCAGCTCCACCACCACCGGATAAAAAATCGGGACCGTCAGCATCACCAGCGCCAGCGCGTCCAAAAACGCCCCGGCCACCAGATAGAAAAGAATAATCAGGAGCATGACGCCCCAGCCCGGCAGCGGCAGCCCCGCCAGCCACGCGGCCAACTCCATCGGCACGTTGGTAATCTGCAAGAAGTGCCCAAACACCGTCGCCCCGGCCACAATCACCAGCACCATGCAGGACGTGCGCAAAGTCTCGCTCATCGCCGTCACCAGCATCTTCATGCTGCATTTGCCCGCCAGACAGGCGATCCCCACGCTGCCCGCCGCGCCAATGGCCGCCGCCTCGGTCGGCGTGAACCACCCCGCGAACATCCCGCCCATCACCAGCGCAAACAGCGCCAGAGTCTCGCCCACCCCGCGCAGCGAGCGCAACCGCTTGCGCCACGACACCGCCTGCGCTGGCGGCGCCAGCGCCGGATTGAACCGGCACAAGAGCCAGATGGTCAGCATGAACAGCGCCGCCACCATCAACCCCGGCACGATCCCCGCAATGAACAACTTGCCAATGCTCTGCTCCGTCAACACGCCATAGACAATAAACACGATGCTCGGCGGAATCATCATGCCAATGCTTCCCCCCGCCGCCACCGTGCCCGCCGCGAAGCCCGCATGATACTTGTACCGCTTCATTTCCGGCAGTGCCACCGCCGCCATGGTGGCCGCCGTAGCCGGCCCCGAGCCGCAAATGGCCCCAAACGCCGTACATGCCCCCACCGCCGCCATCGCCAGCCCCCCCCGCAGCCACCCGAACCAGCTCTGTGCCGCCGCAAACAGCTTGCGGCTGATCCCCGAGTGAAACGACACCTGCCCCATGAACACAAACAACGGAATCACCGTCAGGCCGTAGCTGGCAAACGTGTCATAATAATCCGTCACCAGCACATGCAACGCCGCGCCCCAGTTCACCACCAAAGCAAACCCCGCCAGCCCCACAAAAGTCATGGCAAAGGCCACCGGCATGCTCGTCATCAGCAGCAGGAATAGAGCTGCGATCCCGAGAATGCCAATGTGAATCGCGCTCATTGGCGGGTCCTCATCATCGAGCGCCCCGGATGCAGCAGATGCCACAGGGTCACCCCCGCCGTCACCAGGCAGGCCACCGCCGCCAGCCAGGGCACCCAGAACACCGGCATGTGCAGCGTCGGCGTCACCTCCCCGCTCTCCCAAAAAATCAGCCCTTGTCGCACGAACTGCCACGTCAGCAGCCCGAACAGCCCCAGCAGCGCCAGACGCATGATCGTATCCGTCAGCGCCCGCCCCCGCCGCCGCAGCTTCTGAAAGAAAAACTCGATGGCAATATGCCCCTTCACCGCCTTGGTCAGCGGCAGCGCGCAGGCCATGCCAATCGCGCCCAGCGTCCGCACGATGTCATAGGCGCCCTTGACCGGAACGCCAAATTGACGCCCGACCACATCCGCCACCGTCACCACCATGATCCCGGCAATCGCCAGCCCCCCCACCGCCGCCAGCGCCCGCGTCAGCCAGCGCAACAAACCGGTTCGCGGCCCCGTGCCGCTCAGCAGCCTCATGGTTGGGCGGCGTTCGCCTCGGCAATCATCGCCTGGGCATCCTTCAAAAACTCCGCCCCCGGCAGACCCCGCTCCGTGGTTTGGGCCACATAATAATCCAGAATCGGCACCACCCGCTGCGTCCAGTGCGTCGCGTCCTCCGGATCCAGCTCAATGACCTGACGGCCCAGCTCCTTGACAAAAGCCCAGCCTTCTTCGTCGGCCTCGTTCCAAGCCTCGCCATGCTTGTCCACCCACTCTGCGCTGACCTCCGTGAGAATTTGCCGGATGTCCTCGGGCAGCCCTTCCCAGGTCTTCTGGTTCATCGCCACAAACATCGCCGTCGTATAACCGATGATCTTCGTGTCGGTGACATAGTTAATCACCTCGCCCTGCTTCCAGCCCTTGAGAGTTTCGACCGGGCACAGCGTCCCCTCGACCACGCCCTTTTGCAGCGCGTCATAGGTTTCCGGCTGCGGCATGCCCACCGCCGTGGCCCCCAGCGCCGACGCAATCCCCGCCGACAGCCCCGTGCCGCGAATCTTCATCCCCTTCAATTCCCAGATGTTTCGCACCGGCTTCTTGGTGGCCAAAATACCCGGTCCGTGCGCGTGAATATAGAGAATCTTGGCGCCCTGAATCTCCGCCGGATTATATTTAGTCGCCAGCGCCGTCGCCGCGCGCGTGGCGGTCAAGCCGTCCGGCCAGCCCAACGGCAAGTCCAGCCCTTCCAGCAGGGGAAACCGCCCCGGCGTATAGGCAAAGCAGCTCATGCCCAAATCGGACACCCCGCTAATCACCCCCTGCCAGCACTGATCCGCCTTCGTCAACGACCCCCCCGCGTGCACCGTAATCTGCACCCGCCCCTCGGTGCGCTTCTCCACCTCCCGGGCCCATTCCGTGCCCTTCTGCGCCTGAATATGCATCGGCGGAAAGAAAATGCTGTACGTCAGCTTGTATTCCGGCGTTGCCCCGTCGCGCGCCTTGCCCCCGCAACCCGCCGCCAACATCAGCACCACGCCCAGCCCGACCAACCTTGTCCAAGTTTTCATCTTTATCCTCCTGCTGCCAATAAGCTTGCCAGTCTAGGCCGATCCATCCCCCCAACGCAATCCTTCTCCGCCGCCAAAAGCAAAAAAGTCAACCCGAGCATTTCTCGATAAGACCACCTCATTTGTGCCATTTCCACCCGATTTTCACCATTTTTACGCGTTTTTCGCCAATTTCGGGCCGTTTTGGCCTATTTTCGGCTCCTTTTTACGTTTTTTGGCAACATATGCGTCCAGTCGCTCCCATTCGCAGTTCAAAAAATATTCGCCCAATCCCGCAATCACGCAATCACGCAATTCCCCTCCGCCCTTTTCCCGCGCGGCAACCGCCGCGCGCTGTAGGCGGGTTCGGTGAGCCCGCCCGCCGCGCCAGCGGCGTTCTCAGCGTCCGTGTCCGTCAGTGTAAGCCCGTGTTCGTCCGTGTGGCTGTTCCTGCCCCGTCAGCGCCCCCTGGGAACGCCGAGCCCCAGCTCGGCAAAAAAACATCGCGGACGCATCGTCGAGGCGTTCCGCCCGAGGCGGACAGGCTCCTACCTTCGCAAACTGACAATTCCGCCCCAAAAACACCAAAAAACGCCCATTTTGGGCTCTTCGTAGAATTTTATGGAGGGAGGAATTGATTCCTCATAAGTTCGGGACACTTGCGCGGCAGTACTTGATGCGCCTAAAAATCCAGCACGTATTCATAACACCCTGGCACAGCACGGTCATTTGGCCTGTCCCGCGAGCAGCGACGCGAGAATGGGCCTCCCCATGGCTCGTCGGAGCGGAGCTGCGAGCAGAAGGCGTTTTAGACGAATTACCATAAAATTCTACGAAGAACCCCATTTTGGCCGATTTTTGCCCATTTTCGGGCCATTTTTTCGCCAAATCCCACCCAATCCGGCAGTCGCCGGTTGTTCCCGCCGCGCCAGCGGCCTCCCGGCTACAGCAGCGGCGTAAACAACCCGCAGAAGTTTTCCAAATAGCGATGCGCCACCGGCCGCTCCTTGAAGATTTGCAGCTTGAGCTCGCGGCTGACGCTCAAATCTTCGCCCATCAGCAGCTTCAGGTGCATCACAAACTGGGCGTCATACACCACCAGGCTCGTCTCATAGTTCGAGAACAGGCTCCGGTAGTCCCAATTGGCCGACCCCACAATCGCCATGCGGTCATCCACCGTCATCGCCTTGGCATGAATAAACGGCGGCGGCCGCTCAAAAATGCGCACCCCCGCCTCGAGCAAATCCTCATACACCGCCCGCGACGCCCACGTGGTGTACCAGTGATTGCTCTTCTCCGGCACCACCAGATACACCTGCACCCCCCGCAGCGCCGCCAGCCGCAACGCCCGCATCAAATCATCCGACGGCAGAAAATAGGGCGTCAAAATGAACACCTGCTCGCGCGCCGCGTTGACCGCGTTGAAGAACATATCCACCGCCACCTGCAAGTCCGACGATGGCCCGCTGTTGATCACCCGCGCCAGCGCCCCCCCCGCCGAAGGCTGCCGCCCGAAATGCTCCACGCTCAGCAGCTTTTCCGGATTCTCCTCCGTCATCACGTGCCAATCCCGCAAAAATGAATATTGCAACACCTGCACGATCGGCCCGCGCAGCTCGAAATGATAATCCTGAATGGAGGACTCGTTCTCCCGGCTGCGCGAATAGTCGTTGAGATTGATCCCCCCCATGAAGCCGATTCTGCCATCCGCCACCAGAATCTTGCGGTGGTTGCGCAGGTTGAAATGCAACTGCTTGCGGAACAGGTTGGACTGCGTCCAGCCCGACATGGACAAGTTCGGCACCCGCCGATACCGTCGGAACAGCCCCCCCCACAGCGCGTGCGACGACCCGAAACGGTCATACAGCACCCGCACCTGCACCCCCTCGCGGGCCCGTTCCGCCACCGCGTCCATGAACTCCCGCCCCACGTCGTCGTTGCCAATAATGAACGACTGCAAATGAATGTGGTGCTCGGCATTCCGGATCGCCTCCAGCATCCGCGGAAACGCCTCATCCCCCGTCAACAACGGCTCCACATGGTTTCCCCCCAGCAACGGAAAATTATCCAGCATCGCCGCCATCGGCCGATCCAAAAACTGCGTCCACTCGTCCGCTGGCGTCACCGAATCCCGCCCCATAGACTGCCAATACGCCGCTGGCAGCACCTCGTCCTTCGCCGCCCGCCGCGCCCCGTCCATGCGCACCCGCCGCTCCACCCCCCGGTGCCAGCGCATCTTCGGAACCCGGTCCACCCCGAACATCGCGTAAAGCACCGCCCCCACCACCGGCAGCGACCACGTCACAAACAGCCACAGCAGCGTCGAGTCCGCCCGCCGACGGTGCCGCAGCACATGCAGCACCACTGACACGAACAACAGCGCATGGATCAGCGCCCCCCACGACAGCCAAGGCATTCCCCGGAAAAACTCCATCCACGCGAAACCGCTCATTTCTTTATTATGCCCTCCCCCACCACTCCAAGCAAGACCTCAAATCTCGCTGTCGTTTTTTTTACACCCCGACAAGCCATCCCCGCCGACAACATGCACAGGACCTGCGGGTTACGCCAGCGGGCGGCCCTCTGCATCAAACCGTGGCGGAATCGCCACCGCCGGATGCAAATAAATCGGCTCCAGAGCCTCGCCCGCTTGCCCCGCCAAAAACAACCGCCCCACCCATTCCGCCCCCGGCACCCTCCCCGGCTCCACCCACGGCACCCCCGGCCACCCCTTGTCCAGTTCCCCCTCCGCCAACAACTGCCAGCCGCCAACCTGCCGCACACGCGTCATCCCGTCCCGCTCGAAACACCCCGCCCACACGATCCCCTTGCGGCTCGGTCCCCACACCACCACCTGCTCCCGCTCCGGCTGTTCGCTCAGCACTTCCGCCGCCAGCGCCGCCGCGCTGCTCACCGCCCACACGGTTCGCTCCCGCGGCAACGCCCAGCCGCGCACCGCGGTCATGCTCATGCGCAACCCCATATAGCTGCCCGGCCCCCGCCCCGCCGCGAACACCTCGATATCCCCAAAAGTCCACCCCGCTCCGGCCACCAGATCCGCGGCCGCGTCAAAAAGAGCCTGACTGTTGCGCCGGTCCACCACCAGCTCCCGCCCCCCGGCAAGCCGCCCCCCCTCAAACAGCGCAAGACTGACCCGCGACGCCGAACCCTCCACCGCCAACAGTTTCATGGCCCGCCCCGGTTTAACCTGGATAATTCACGCGACAAGTCCGGCCCGGATGCAAGGCAGGCGGGGTGAAGCTGTATGGACATACTGCGAACCCCGAATAACGCCGCAGACGGGTTGGAATCGTCGCGCCGAAGGGCAACAGGGATGGAAAATGATTTGCCCTCAAATATCTGCATCATGCAGTGCAATCACCAAAAGATGTTTTCATCCATGTTGATGAATTATTCAGGTTAACGCTTGTCCTCCGCACGCTGCCGATTCCAAATCACTTCCATCTCGTCCAGCGAAAACTCCGACAGTTTCTTGCCGCCCGCCTCCAGCTCCTTCTCCACCACCCGGAAGCGCCGCGAAAACTTGGTATTGGTCCGCTCCAGCGCGTAGGCCGGATCCACCTTCACAAAACGGGCAATGTTCACCACCGAGAACAGCAAATCCCCCAGCTCCTCGATGACCGCCAACCGCTTCTTCTTCGCGATCGCCTCCTTCAGCTCCCGGATCTCCTCCTCCAGCTTCTCGAAGACATCGGCAATGTTGTCCCAGTCAAATCCGACACGCGCCGCGCGCTTCTGCAACTGATAGGTGCGCTGCAGCACCGGCACATGCTTGGGCACCCCGTCCAGCGCCGACTTGCGCGCCTTCTTTTCCTGCAACTTGATCTCGTCCCAGTTGCGCAACACCTCGTCGGCGTCCTTGACCTTGGTCGTGCCGAAGATATGCGGATGCCGGTTCACCAGCTTGTCCGAAATCCCCTTGGCCACATCCTTGAAAGCAAAGCTGCCTTCCTCAAAGCCGATCTGCGCCTGAAACACAATCTGCAGCAGCAGATCGCCCAGCTCCTCGACCAAATCCTCGCGGTTGCCGCTCTCGATCGCGTCCAGGGCCTCATAGGCCTCCTCGAGCATGTTGGCCTTGATGCTCTCGATGGTCTGCTCCAAATCCCAGGGGCATCCCCCCTTCGGATTGCGCAAACGCGCCATGATCTCCAGCAGCCGCGCCATTTGATCGAGCCCCTGGCGACGGCTCGCCGCCGCCTTCTGCGGCGAGGGCTTCTTCGCCACGGCGCGCGGCGCCCCCCCCGCGCTTGTCGCGGACGGCGAACGGGAAGATGACGATGATTTGCGCGAGGCCTTAGAAGCTGATTTGCTCGAAGAACTCATTCGGGTTCACCTTCTGCAAATCGGCGCAAACCAGATTCGCTCCGCAAAAATCCTGGTATTCCGTGAACTCATCCGGCACCGCCAGCACGTTCATCATCGCCGCCAGAGCCGTCTTGGCCGTCGTCATGCTCGTTACCGCCACCAGGCACCGCTTCGCGTGCCGGTCCAGCGCCTTGGCCATGCGCAGCCAGTGGTCCGCTCGCGGATACTTCTTCTCGCTGGCCATCGGCAGCGCCGAAAACACCTGCACGTTCCACCGTTCCAGCTCCAGCTTGGCCGCGGCCTCGTTGGCCACTTCCTGCGGCTGCATCGAGACGCATGCCAGACCCGCGCCCCGCGCGAGCGCCGCATCCATCCATTTGACCAGCCCGCCGCCCTTTAGCGGGGTTGCCTTCTCCACATGCGCCGCCTGCGCCGCCATCAGACGCTCGACCACCTTCTCCGGCTTGAGCTTCTTGGCGTTCATCGCCTTCAAAAAGCCCTCCATGTAATTCATCGGAGAGGGATGCAGACAATGCCTCGAAAAATGCGCCGGCAACAGCTCGATCGACTGCTCCTTGAGGATGCCGGCCAGAGTCTCAAAACGAACCCGGCGCAACCCCAGGGCCAGGTTGTCCAACTCAAAAATAAACGCGCTCTTGGCAAAGGGCTTGTCGCCCCGCTTCTCTTTCTTTGCTACGGCCATGCTTCCTCCTAAAAATCACTTACTTGAAACCGGGGCAGTCTAGACTCTCCCCGCCAGCGGGTCAAATGGTTTCCTGCCCACGCGCCAAATCTGGCCGGCCGGCCCCCCCGCTCCTCTCCGATCAGTCCGATCCGTCTGATCTACCTTCCACCTTCAATCTTCCCCCCCCCCGCGTAGCGGCACTTGCCGCCTCAGCCCAGACGCGCCTTCACCCTCTCCAGCTCGGCCTCGGCGTCCGTAATCAACTCGGCAAAAATCTCCCTCATCGGCTGAATCTTGTCCACCAGCCCCACGCATTGCCCCGCCATGCAGGAACCGTGGTCCACGTCGCCGTCAATCACCGCCTTGCGCAAACCGCCCATCCAGAAGTTCTCCACCTCCAGCTGGGCTTCGATCCGGTTGACCTCGCCGGCATTCATCTTGCGCATCAATTCCAGTTGCAGCTCGCCAAAGGCTTCCGTGGACTTGTTCTTCAGCGCGCGCACCGCCACCACCGGCAAACGCTTGTCATAGGCCGGCGTGCTCATCGCTTCCCGCGCCCGGGCGCGCACAAAACGGGCCTTGAGATTCGGGTGCGCGTGGCATTCCTCGCTCATGACAAAGCGCGTGCCCATCTGCACCCCCGCCGCCCCCATCAGCAGCATGTTCGCCACCATCCGCCCCGTGGCGATGCCCCCCCCCACAAAAATCGGCACGTCCGGCTTGTGAAACAGAACCTGCTGAAGCAAAATCATCGTCGAAACATGGCCGATGTGACCTCCCGCTTCACTCCCCTCCAGAATCAGCGCGTCCACCCCAAAGCGAACCATCTGTGCCGCAATCGAATCCGTCGAGGCAAACGACAGCACCCTCTTGCCCGCCTCCTTCATCTCCTCCACATCCTGACGCTTCGGAAAATTTCCCGCAAATATCACAATCGGCGCTTTGGATTGCAGCACCGCCTCCTTGTGCTCCGGAAAATTAGGCGCAATCGTCACCAGGTTGACCCCGAACGGACGATCCGACTGCGTCAGGCACTTCTCAATTTCCGCCGACAGCATCTCGCCGGGCATATTCCCCGCCGCCAGCGAGGCAAACCCGCCCTGGTCGCTCACCGCCTTCACCAGCGACGAGTCGCTGATCCAGGTCATCGCCCCGCACAAAATCGGGAAACGCACCCCCAAAAAATCCCGTCCTTCCTGCCACAATTTATCCAAGCATGTTATTTTCATTCCTCAATTCCTCCAATTAACCTAAATCATTCACGCGACAAGTCCAGTTCAGATGCGAGGCGGGCGGGGTGAAGCTGTATAGCATACTGCGAATCCCGCAGAACAAAGCAGATGGATTGGAATCGTCGCGCAAACGGGCAACATGGATGAAATAATGACCTGTTTTCTCAAATGCTCTCACCACTCAGCTCACAATGGGTTATGACTTTTCCATCCACGTTGATGAATTATTCAGGTTGGTCCCCACAACTTAGCCGACCCCACCCCCGCCCGCCAGAAAAAATCCGAAAATTGTCTCCCCCATCTTGCTGTGAATGAAGATCTGGGCTCTGCCTCTTCCCGGACTTCTCAAACCCATTTTTCTGGACATCCCTGCTCCCGTCAGCGCAACCTTTGGATGTTGAACCAGTCGCTTGATGCAAGCGAGGCGGATTGGTGTCAAATGCTGGCAAAATTGAACGCAGGAGGGCGGCATGAGCAACAACCCGGAAGCCGGCAAATCGGCTGGGCAAAACGCGGAAAAGAAAAAACGACTCAAGGAATACGCAAGAAATCTTCCATCACCCTCCTGGGGCTACCCCTCTATCACATCGCAACTGGACCTGATTTGAATGCCAGGGAAACCTGCGGCCACGCCAAAGGAATCATCGCCATCGGCGACAGGGCGACCGGGTGGGTGGCCATCGGCGGCATGTCCCGCGGCATCATTGCGATCGGCGCAAGCGCGGTTGGTCTGCTGGCCTTTGGCGGCATCGCGGTCGGAGGCTTCGTCTTTGGCGGCGCCGCCGTGGGCATCGTGTCTGGCGGAGGCGCCGCGGTTGGATGCTATACCTTCGGGGGAGCCGCCTTCGGCATACATGTCCTGGGCTCAATCAGTCACAACGCCGAAATTCTAGCCGTATTGAAGAAAATCATTCCAGGGCTCAATCTCCCCGCTGGCTAACCCCGCGCATTCAAGCTTCGCCAGCCGCCCGTAAAACCGCCCCCCCCGTCCCCTTGCGCCGCTCATTAAAACCCAATTTTCTGGACTTTTTGACTCCGAGTTTCGCAGACTGCAGAGGACTGATGACAGGGTGAACCATCGGCGAGCAAACGAAGAGAGGAAAACTGAGCATGACAGAGTTGGTTTCGGAACTGGTGTCGAAGTTGGGAGTTGAAAACACGCAGGCAAAAGGGGGCGCTGGCCTCATCCTGAAACTCGCCCAGGAAAAACTGGGCGGCGATTTCTCAAAAGTCGCCGCGGCCATCCCGGGAGCCAAAGATTTGATTTCCGCCGCGCCGGCCGCGGCTGGCGGGGCCAAGCTGATCGGCGGCTTGCTGGGCTCCATTGGCGGTGACAAAGCCAAGGGGCTCTCAGATCTGGCCGGACTTGCCGGCGGCTTCGCGCAACTCAATCTGGACAGCGGAATGGTGACCAAGTTCGTTCCGATTATCCTGCAGTTTGCCAAGAGCAAAGGCGGCCAGGATGCCATGAGCCTCCTTGCCAAAGTCCTGCAAAAGTAGCCCAAGGAAAAGAGCTGTCCCGCGCCCCCATTCAAGACGCGGACGATTAGGCATGATGACTCTATCCATTTGCGTGTTGGCACTCATGCTGGGCTGGATGCCCGCAAACTGCCCGGCCGAAAACAGCGACTGGGCACAGACGGCGACCAAATCAACGGCAAATGAGCTGCAACAGGAAGGGGCGCTGCGGCGGAGCCTGGAAAACATCCTGATCCCTTATCCGGACATCACCATCTCAAGTGTGGATGCAGACAAGTCCTTCATGGTCATCCGGCTGAACGGCACATTTGGCGGCCTGACCGATTCCGAATGTGAAGCCGCCGGAATGCTATTCCGACAAATCTGCGCTCTGGATTCCGGACAGATGATTCTGCTTGTGGAAGACTCTCCCGTGCCCTCGGCGGTCAACCCTATGGACTTGTCATGGGCGCGCAAACTGGCGGCAACAGCCGGTGCCCCCGCCGGCATCCATGAAGCCGACATTGCCGCCGAGCAGTCGCGGGTGCTGGAAGCTCTTGGCCGCCGGGGAATTGCTTCCTTACCACAAGATGACACCCTGAATCGAAGCAATCACGATAAGCATAGTAAGCCTCAAATTAGATCGCCTTCCTTTGGCAAAATATTTTAGGAGCTGACTTGTTCATCAGGCGTGAATTTTTGAGCTTACGCACCGCTACCCATAACGTGCTTTCCGTCTTTCACAACAATTACCCCTCCCTGAATGACATTTTATAGACATACCATGCCACAGTTTACTATAGTTGTGCCGTCAGTGTTCTTCGCTAGATAATCGTTGATGGAATGCCACCATCGCTAGCCAACATCTGATAGAATATTGCGGCACCATCCATAGAAATAATTAGATCTGAAAATAACTTAAGAATTGCTCTGTGGTCCTGAAACTGCTTCCCTTAAAGAGTTAATGAATTGTGGATCTTCAAATGAAATTGAAAATTTTATTTGTTCATGAGATTTCAGCCGCAGATACAATTATAATTTTTTCATCACTTCAATCGTATTAAGCCAAACTCTCAAAGACAATAAAAGGACACCTGCCAATGAATATTAGGTCGCTTGCACTAGCTGTATTAATAATAACGTTGTTTGCTGGTTGTACTTCAACACCTACACGGGATGTATTTTTTTCTCTCCCCTCAAAATTGCAGAACCCATATTGGCAAACAGTATCATTAAACATAACCTCTAGCGATATACACTGGGCGAGAGATGTATCTCAAAGAATATCGTCTGATTCGTATCTGCGGATTGGAATGAACGTGTCTGGAACCCCGAAATCTCATGGGGTTGTCGTTCAGTCAGTAGTCTCAAATGCGCCCGCTGGAATAGCTGGACTTGTTGCAGGTGACATAATTACTAAAATTAATGGGATCCAAATCAGAGGAGAGCTTGATTTTCGTGAAATAATTTCTCAAAATACAGCGCCGTTTAATCTGATCGTAAAGCGCCCCAACGGAATAGATTCCTTTACGATAAAGTCAGATAGCGCGACAATTGGATCTGCCTCACATATGGCTCCTGTGTGGCAAATTGGAAGCAATGCTCCTTGCACCTTATCCCAAGGTTCCCATGCGCTCTTACTCCGCTCAGCTCATGAAAACATTACAGCTACGGCTATCGCCACGGTGAAAACGATTATGGGCCACGAAATGGTCGCCATTCATGAGATTACGCCTTCTCTTATCAGAAGGGCTGCAACTGGCGAAACATTTATTCTATCTAATGACTCGTTGTCAGGCAATTCCAGTGCATCAATTGTTATCGGAGGTCGATATGCCCCTGAGCACATTACACTTACCCCACCAAATATAGCTATACGATTATTACTTCCCGATGGTTTTACTGTCTTGAGCACACGCAAAGGCCTGGTGACTAATGGTATATTTACAATAGGTGCTTGGGATAGAAGTGTTACCTTTTCAATCATAAGACCAGATGGGCATAAATATGCCGCAATATTTAAAATAGGGGAAATACAATTCCCAGATGCAGTGACACAATATGATCTTGCAATTGACAAAAAAGATATTCGTCAAATGGAAACGGGCGCTCGATTGCACTGGGATATAATTGGTTCAAATGGGAATAAGATAGTGACTTTATCGATGGAACGCAGTTGATCAGCATGAAAAGACATATTCCACGAATAATCTTTTGCATCTTCTTGTCTCCCATAATTACCTGTACAACATTTCCACTGAACGAAGAACCCCCTATTGCTTTTACTTTGAATCCGCAAACAGTGTTAACTACAATGTCCCATAATCGCCAATATGTTAAAGCAACAAATATTGCGTTTGTAACAATAGAGGCCTCTTCGATTGAATTTCTTGGCGAAGCCACTGCAACAATAATACGCAAAGAAGAAAACGAATCTTACTCCTCGTATGCTTCCCTTAATCCAAAACAAAGGATCCAAACTTCCTCATTAGCGACAACAAGGTATTCTGTGATTGAAAAGATAGTCCAGACGGCAGATATTCCATCTAGAATCCAAAGCACTATTGCTAATATTGTCCAGCCCACAACTACTGGAAAACTGGTTGAATATAAATTTACTCGCACGTTAGTTGATACTTATGAGTCAGCAACTGAGTATTATTATACCTGCCACAATTTGCGTAGTTCGCAGCTCACAAGAAGTGCTTGCAGTCGTTCGACTCAGCATCTTTCGCACGAAAATAAACAGATTTCTACTTCTAGAACCGTAAAAGCATTACCACAGCAATCAGGTGATGGGACGTTAACTGCAATTAAAACTGCTGCTTATGCGAAAGAATCCGATGAATTTGTTGAGTGGACGATATGTGTTACAAATAAAAGTGAACGACAATGCACAGTTGTCCAAATAATAGACTATTTCCCACCAAACGTGGACATCGTTTATATCTCTCATCCCGCTACGGTAAACAGAACGACGGAAGATACAATAATTGCGTCTATCAACTGCTTTGACACATTAGCTCCACATTCAGCTTGGTTCATTAAGATTATTACCCGAATGAAATACGATTGATATCTTGGTTGATTTCAGTAACAGCATCTGTTTTAAAAAAAATCGGTTCTGCGCACACCATAAGCCGCGAGCGACTAATTGCAGCATCATCACCAGCGACGAAGTCCTTTTTATGGTTACCATCGGACTATTCTCTGTCCGTTTGTACGACGCGTAAATTGACTGGCTGCCGATAACTGAACAACCGGTCAAAGGTGAGTCCGGATGATTTATGCATCAAGCCTAGCCCAAATGTAAGGCAGCTATACTTGAGCTAGGGGTGAAGGCTTCGGGCTGTGCGCAGATTTCACGGGCGAGATCTTCCAGTTTAATCCAGCGCAGGGAGGCAATTTTGGGCGGGATTGGGCAGCAATTCCTCTTTCCACACAACAAGCACCATGTAATCATTCAAGTCAGGCAACTTGCATGACCACGCTCGAAATCGTAACCACAATCGAGGCCGCCGCCCGGCTGGATGAACTCCTTTGGGTGGTTCTGTGGCAACCGTTGGGTCTGCCGCGCGATATCCGCCGCACATTCCGTCTCGAAGGAGAGAAATTCGAATGGCTGGCCCAAGAACATGGACAGGCCGTCGGTGGACTGGTTGCCGTTTCGTCCGGAGATGCCGAAATAGAGCTGCGGCATCTGGCCGTCGCGGCCCATGCCCAGCGACGTGGCATTGGTCGCCGCCTCGTCACAGAACTCTGCCGTATCGCCCAAACCAAAAACTGCCGGCGCATTCATACCATCGCTCGCCATACCTCCAGCCAGTTCTTTAAAAAATTAGGTTTCCAAACAGCTCCGGGGCAGGCGCCCATCCATCCCCTTTTTCTTCAACATGGCATCACTTTTGAACTCATGGAAAGATTCATCGAACACGACACATAATTTGGCTGTCGCCCGTTGCAAGTCCGGTCCAGAAGCGCGGCAGGCGGATGCTTTATGCCTTGAGCCAACACAGAAAGAAATCAGGATGAAAACTATTCGTTTCGCACTCATCGCCCTGCTGCTCCTATCCATGCTGGCTGCCGCAGAAGAAGACCCGACCCAACGCTTGAAAGATTTGGAGGCGCAGATTGTACAGACCCCCGACGATCCCATGCTGGTGTATCGCAAGGCACAGTGCCTGATGAAGCTGGGCCAACACGACGAGGGGTATCAGGCCGCAAAGGACGCCATGGCGCTGTTTATTGAGAAAGAACACAGCCTGTCTTGGATGATGCTGGAGCAGATCGACCTCGAAAACGTGCGGGTGGATGTCCACTTCAACATGGGACCCAGGGAGCGAAATCCACCCGAAATGGGCATCATCCTTCCACTTTCGTTCCGGGTGTGGGCCAAGGCACAGGAAGAATACCTGCTGAGAACCATCGACTTCGAAATCGGGCTATGGGATGGCCAACCCTCCACGGCGGCCCTCGGTCAAATGACCCGTGCGGGGCACGACAACTTCGGGATGCTGGACACCGACGCAACGTACACCACGATTCGAGACCGACTGATTGCCCTCGTGCAAAAACTGCACAAAAGCCCCAACCCAGCGCCGGAGGAGATCAATGACCTGTCGCCATAGCCTTGAAGTTACATGTGCCAATCATCCTGTTGGCTACCGAAGGCAATGAATAGACCATTTCAATTTGCAAATCGCATCCGGAGTTTCAAGTTCGCCTTCGCCGGACTCTGGACCATGCTGAAAACCCAGCACAATGCGCGGATACATGCCTGCGCCACAGTTGCCATTATCGGGGTTGGCCTTTTCCTTGGCATCTCCCCTGCCGACTGGTGTTGGCTCATCCTGGCCATGATGGCCGTCTGGATCACCGAAGCCGTCAATACCGCCCTCGAGTTCTTGGCCGACGTGGTATCTCCAGAATATCATCCGCTGGTGAAACACGCCAAGGATGTTGCCGCGGCGGCCGTATTGATCTCCGCCATGGGTGCCGCAATCATCGGACTGCTCGTCCTGGGGCCGCACCTCATCAAGCTGATCAACTGAACCCAACCTCCTACTGCCTCCGGCCTCAAAGCCCCCAGCCCCCCCCTTCCACTCGATGCAGGATCAATCGAGTTCGGCGCGGACCCGTTCCCAGGCCAGCTTGAACCAGGGGGTGAAGGTTTCGGGCTGTTCGCGGATTTCACGGGCGAGATCTTCCGGTTCAATCCAGCGCAGGGAGGCTATTTCGTCGGGATTGGGCTGCAAGTCCCCCGAGAAGAGACCGGTGAACACGTGATCAATTTCCCATTCGGTCAGGCCTTCGGCCTCGGAGGTAGCCCGGTAGGTGAAGTGGAAACGCTCGCGCACCGGGCAGGTGATGCCCAGTTCCTCCCGCAAACGGCGCTGCACGGCGTCTTCCGTGCTCTCGCCCGGGCGCGGATGGCTGCAGCAGGCATTGGTCCACAAGTTTGGGAAGTGATATTTCCCGGCCGCTCTTTTCTGGAGCAGCCAGCGCCCCTGTTCGTCCAGCAAAAACACCGAAAACGCCCGATGCCGGGTGCCGCCATCACGATGCGCGGCCAGTTTTTCCATCGAGCCGATCTCGCGATCCTGCTCGTCCACCAAAATGACCTGTTCTTCCATCTTGCCCTATCTCGTGAAGTTGAGCGGGGCGCATGCCCCGCGGCCGGTCAGTCGGCCGCCCGTTCCAGGCGCAGATGGGCGGCCATCAGCTCGCCCGGATTGGTCTGCGCCGCCAAAAGCGACAGTTCGCCGCAGAGCACCGTTGCCGCGCAAATGCCGGCCAGGCGGCGGGCATTTTCGCCCGCGGCCCGCTCGTCCTTGCAACCCAGCGCGCGCAAGTTTTCCTCGACAAAGGGCAGCCCCTTGCCGCTGCCCACGCTGCCCATGATCAGATTCGGCAGGGTGACCGAAAAGAGAAGTCCGCCGCCCTGGTCCACCTCGGCCAGGGTGAAGCCCTGGGAACCCTCGACCACATTGGCGGCGTCCTGGCCGGTCGCCAGATAAAAGCCGAGCAACATGTTGGCAAAATGAGCGTTGGCGCTGCGGACTCCGCCGGCCAGCACGCTGCCCATCCAATTTTTGCGATAATTCAGCTCAACGATTTTCTCGGGAGTGGTGTGCAGATAGCGTTCGACCAGCTCGCGGGGGATCCGCGCCTCGGCCACCACCCGCTTGCCCCGGCCAAGGATGCCATTCACGGCCGACACCTTTTTGTCGCAACAGTAATTGCCGGAAATGGAACCGTAGGAACATTCCGACCGCTGTTCGAGAATCCAGTTCAGGAGCGCTTCCGACGCGCGGGTGGCCATGTTGTGCCCGGAGGCGTCGCCGGTGGCGAACTCGAAGCGCAACCAGACGAGATGGCCGACCGCTTCGCCATGCACATCCTGCAACCGGGCGAAGCGGCTGGTGTCCGCGGCCGCCCGCTCGAGTTCCGGGCGCTGCTGTTCGACAAATTGCAGTAAGGCAAAGGCTCCGGCGGCATCCGGCGCCACAATCAGCACCGACCGCGTCATGCCATCGCCCTGCACCGTCACATGGATGCCCCCCGCCCTCGCGGTCACCCGGGCGCCCCGCCGCACCGAAGGCCACAACGGACTCTCATAGGTGGCCAGCGGCACCAGCACCTCGAAATCGCCCAACGGACCGGTCAGTTTGAGCGGCCCCACATGCTGCATCGGGATCGAGGCCATGCTTGTTGGTTCCACCTGCTTCATTGCCTCTCCTCCGTCTTCCATACTCATGACTTATCCGGATCAGTCCGGCCCTAGGAATCCCAGTCGGGCAGGTCCGCGGCGGCCTCCTCCAAGGCCTTGATCCGGGCGCGCACCTCGGCCACGCGCGGATCCGTGGGAAAGCGCCGCTCAAAATCCCGGTAAAGCGCGATCCCCCGCCCGGTCATGCCCAGCTTGTCGCCATAGGTGTCGGCCAAAAGCCACAACGCGTCTGGATTGTGCGGCTCCAGATCCACCAACTGCTTGAGCACCAGAGCCATGCTGTCATATTCCTCAAGCTGCGCGGACACCCGTGCCAGTTCATTCAAAACCATCGGATTGCCGGGCTCAAGGGCCTGGGCCTGCAACAGCACCTCTTTGGCCTCGGCGGGCTGTCCCTGCCGGGCGTGGAATTCGCCCGCGGCCAGCTTGAGGGTGGCCCGTTCGGGAAACTCTTGCAGGGCTTTGCGCAAGACTTCGGCCAGTTGGTCGGCGTCGCCGCTTTCCCGGGCGATCTCGACTGCGCGCATGGCCTGCAGATAGGCGGCTTCCAGCTCGCCCTTGCGCAGCAATTCCTGGGTTTCGACCCAGGCCACCCCCGCCGCGCTCCTGGGCCGCTCCGGCGCGGTGGCTGTAAACGATGTCTGTGCCACGGGCTGTCCCCCGATCCGCGCTGCGGCCGTGGCGGCGCGGTCTCCTTTGGGCGTCACCAGCAGATATTGGCGGAAATACTCCTGCGCCTGCTCGCCGTGGCCCTCCATCAAGGCGTGCGCCACGCCCAAGTTGTAGAGCGCGGGGGGATAGTCCTTGCGAACTTCCAAGGCCTCCATAAAGAGCGTTTCCGCCTGCGGGAGCTTGTTCTCGAGCAGGGCGATCCGTCCAAGCCCCACCACCGCGGCGGCGTTTTGCGAATCGCGCTTCTTGGCCTCGTAATACATCCGCTTGGCCAGGTCCCAGCGCCCGTTGCGGGTGGTCCATTCGCCGATTTGCAGCAATGCCCGGGTGTCCTTGGGCGCAGTGTCCGCCGCCTGGCGCAACAGGGTAATCCCCCGCATGGGGTCCCCCGCCTCCAATTCGAGGCAGCCCAGATTGTAGATGTAATCGGCTGATGCCGGCGCCAGCTCACGGGCCCGCTCGAAGGCCGCCTTGGCCTTTTCGCCGTCCCCCATGTCCCGATAGGCCAGCCCCAGCCAGTTGTGCGCTTCCGCCGCAAAAGATGCCTCCGGCCCGGCCGCCAGCGCCTCCTCGATGCGCTCGACGCCGACACTCAACTGTCCGGCCTGCAAGGCCGCCAGACCGAGCTGATAAACCTTCTGAGGAGGCGGCTGACTCCCGCAGGCGCTCAGCAGCACCGCCACAACCAGTGATCTCAAGACCACGCGCCACAGTTGTCCCGCGCAGGGGGGATGACTCCTCATGGCGACTCCTTGATGGGCGAGAGCCACAGTTCGCGCCGGCGCGGACCATCGAACTCGCAAAAGAAAATGCCCTGCCAGGTGCCCAGGGCCAGCCGCCCGCCCTTCACCGGCACAAGCGAAAACGTGCCCACCAGCGACGCCTGAATGTGCGCGGCGGAATTGCCTTCGGCGTGCGCGTAATCCGCGTTCCAAGGGATGAGGCGTGCGTACACCTTCTCGATGTCTGCCGCCACATCCGGGTCGGCCTGCTCATTGACGGTCACACCGGCCGTGGTATGCGGCGAATGAATGTGCAGGAGGCCATCCCAGGCGGGCAGGTCGCGCAAAGCCCGTTCGATCAACGACATCACCGGCACCAGCTCCGTGCGCCGGGAAGTTGTGATGGATATTTTGATCATGAGGGGTTACTATACACGCCGACTTCGAATCAGAAAAGTGAAACCTGCCGATAACGACACCCATGACTCAGCCGGGGGAAGCGCTTGATCACGTTCCTGATGGTCATTCTCTTTTTTCTGTTGCTGGTTGGCAGCGCATTCTTTTCAAGCGCGGAAACGGTCTATTTCTCGATTGATCCCGTACTGTTGCGTCGCATCGGCGAACAGCATCCCGCCACCGGACAGCGCCTGCGCCGCCTGCTGGCCACCCCCACCCGCCTGCTCTCCACCATCCTGATCGGCAACACCCTGGCCAACATCGCCCTGGCCAATACCGGCTACGCCCTGGCCCGCATCTGGACCCCCGCCCACAGCGAGCTGATTGCCGTCCCGGTCGTCACCATCCTGCTCATTTTCTTTGGTGAAATCGGCCCCAAAAATTTCGGCCTGGTCTTCACCGTGGCGCTCGCGCGCCTCTATGCCCCGATCCTCCGAATCCTGGATGTTCTCTTCACCCCCCTGCGCTCGCTCCTCGACCGGGCCAGCCACCGTCTGTCCCATCTCTTCCATCCCACCGGCAAAAGTCTCTCCGAGGAAGAATTCGAGACCGTTCTCGATATCTCCCGCGAGGAAGGCATTCTGAACTCCGAAGAACTCGCCATGATCAAGGCCATTGTGGATCTGGAAGACCTCCACGCCTCGGACGTCATGACCCCGCGCGTGGACTTTATCGGCTTGGACCTCAATGATCCCGGGGACGACCCCCTCGCCGTCGCCCGCCGGGCCAAACGCAGCTTCCTCATCCTCTACCGCGATCAGTTTGACGACATCGTCGGCTTTCTCGACGTGCGCAAATATCTGCTCGATCCCCTTCACTCCATCTCCGCCGCCACCCTGCCGCCCGTGTTTGTGCCCGAGGGCGTCCAGCTCAACCGCCTGCTGACCCGCTTCCAGAAAGACCAGATTCGCATTGCCATTGTGGTGGATGAATACGGCGGGGTGGCCGGCCTGGTCACCCGCGGCGACATCCTCGAAGAGATCACCGGCGACATCTACAACGAGCTCTCCAAGCCCCGCGCCATCTTCCAGTCGGCGGGTCCCTACGCCTGGCTGGTGGACGCCAACATCTCGCTCGAAGAAATCAACCGCAAGCTGCGCCTCGAACTCGAGGCCGAAACCTCCGACCGGCTGGCAGGCTGGATCACCGAGAACCTCGGCGCGGTTCCCCGGCAGGACGATGTTGTCGAAGCCCAGGGTGTCCGTGTCCGCGTCATGCAGACCATGCGCCTGCGTGTGACCCTGGCCCACATTGAAAAGCTGGATCCCCGCAAGGCGGCGCGCCCATGATCGCCTCGCAGCTCATCCTCTTGTTCACCTGCCTGCTCGGCAGCGCCTTCTTCGCGGGCATCGAGACCGGCATCATCGCCATCAACCGCCTGCGCCTCCAGCATCTGTGCCGGCGGCAAGTCGCCGGCGCCGCCATCATCCGCCGTTTCTTGACACACCCCGACCGTCTGCTGGGCACCACGCTCATCGCCACCAACTTCCTCCATGTCATGGCCGCCGTGCTCGCCGCGTCCATCGGCTATCAGATCGCCGGCGCGATGGGTGCCAGTATGGCCGGCATCCTGCTGCTGGTCATCATGCTGATCTTCGCGGAATACATCCCCAAGGCCTGGTTCCAGGCCGCGCCCGCCCGCCGGGTGCTGCCCTTCGCCAAGCTGCTCCAGGCCGCCGCCTGGGTGCTCAGCCCACTCACCTTCATCGTCAACACCATCCTGCGCTGGGTCATGCCCCGGCAAGCCGGCCTGAACGTCAAAAGCCGCATGCTGCTCACCCGCGAGGAGCTCCTCCACCTGACCCGCGAGGGCACCCATTCCGGCGTGCTGACTCCGCACGAGTCCAAAATGATTCACGGCGTCTTCCACCTCACCCACAAAACCTGCGGCGCGCTCATGGTGCCCCGCGCCCGGATGGCCTACGTCGAGGCGGACTCCACCGCGGAGCAAATCCTCGACTACGCCCGCCGACGCGAATTCAACCGCCTGCCCGTCTACGACCCCGGGCAGAAATCTTTTGTCGGCGTGGTCCATGTTTTTGATGTGCTGGCCGACGACACCCCCAACGGCAAGGTGGCCGCCGACTACATGCGCCCCCCCCAGCTCGTAGGCTCCTATCTGCCGGTGGACCACCTGCTCCCGCGCATGCGCGTTACCCGCCTGCCCCTCTTTCTGGTGACCAACGACCGCTACGAAGTCATCGGCCTCATCACCCTCGAAGACGTCCTGCGCGAAATCACGGGCGAGGGTTGACCCGGCGCCGCTGCCAGTTCATGTTGTCAACAGCGGATGCGGCCTCTACTATATCCCCCATGCCACCCTTGGAGAACATCCGCATTGTGCTGGTCAACCCCATCTATGGCGGCAACATCGGCTCTGTCTGCCGCGCCATGATGAACATGGGGCTCTCCCAACTCGCCCTGGTGGCCCCCAACCCCGCAGTGGACTGGCACGATGCCGCCACCATGGCCTGCCACGCCGGCGACATCCTCGCCCGGCGCCGCGAATATGCCACCACCGCCGAGGCCGTGGCCGATTGTGGCCTGGTGGCCGGGGCGTCAAACCGCGGCGGCCTCTACCGCAGCCACGCCAAAACCCCGCGCGAGTGGGCGCCCAAACTCCTCGAGGCCGCCCTGGACACTCCCGTCGCCATTCTCTTCGGCTCCGAGGACAACGGCCTCTCCCTCGACGACCTCGCCCTCTGCACCCAGATCATCCGGATCCCTTCATCCGAGGCCTATAAATCGCTCAATCTGGCCATGTCCGTCATGATTTGCGCCTACGAGCTCTTCACGGCCACCGACGCCTTCGAACCGCCGGAGGAACGCTCGCCGGAATGCCCCTCCTCCATGCGCGAAGCCATGTTTGTCAAATGGCGCCGCGCCCTCCTCGATATCGGCTTCATGACCCCGGAAACCGCCGACCACATGATGCTCGGCATCCGCCGCATCTTTTCCCGCGGCACCCTCACCGAAAAAGACGTCCAAATCCTGCTGGGTGTGGCCGCCCAAACCCTCTGGGCCGCCGGCCACATCCCCCCGCGCCCATGACCTCGACGCCCGACTATGTTCTGTCCGTCATGGTGGTGGCCCTCAACGAAGAGCGCCACATCGGCCTGCTCATGGATGCGCTCACCAAGCTCGCGATGCCCGAGCACTGGCGCTTCGAGACCATTCTGGTGGATGGTGGCAGCCGCGACGGCACCGTGGAGCTGGCCCGCGCCAAGGGCTTCGATGCCTGCCTGGTGCATCCGGGCGCCTCCATCCCGGTTTGCCGCAATCTCGCCCTGCGCGCCGCCCGGGGCCATGTCTTTGCCTTCCTGGATGCCGATTGCCTCCCCGAGTCGGACTGGTTCCGGCAGGCTCTGCCCTGGCTGCTCAAGGAAGAACCCGTCATGCTCGGCTATCCCGTCCAGCCCCCCCCCGCCGGCAACTGGATCCAGCGGACCTGGCACGCCCATTGGCGGCACAAGCACTCCGTCACCACCGCGGCCGACCCCGAGCCGGTCATCCGGGACGCCTTCCGGCTCATCACCACGCGCAACATGCTCTTCAACCGCGCACTGCTTGATGTGGTGCCCGAATTCGACGAAGCCCTCTCCACCGGCGAGGACACCGACTTCGCCTTCCGCGCCACCCAGGCCGGTTGCCGGGTGGTCGCCCTCCCCGCCCTGCGCGTGACCCATCTGGGCGAACCGTCCACCCTTCGCCAGTACTATCGCCAGCAGCTCTGGCACGCCAACCGCAAGGCCTACGCCACCATCTTCCGCAGCACCAGGGGCGCTTCCGGCGCCAACGCGGTGTTCTACACCCTTGCCTTCCTGGCGGCCCTCCTCCTCGTTGTGCCCGGGCTGATCCTGGCGCTGCTCTCCTCCCCCTGGTACGCCCTCCTCCTGGTCCCCATCGTGCTCATCCCCGCCCTGCCCGCCCTTCTGATTGCCGACCGCGCCAACTCGCCCATCCTCTTCTTCCAGCTCACCGTCCTCTATTTCCTCTATGGCCTGGCCCGCTCCGTGGATTTGCTCGGCCTCTCCCCCCGCAAATATTCCTGGAAAAAATAGTCCCGCGCCCGCCATGCTCATTGCCAGCCTCCAGAATCCCGGCATCAAGAAAGTCGTCAAACTGCGCCGCCGCACCTACCGCGACGCCACCGGGCTGTTCATCATCGAGGGCTACCGCGAACTCAAGCGCGCCCTGGACAACCACGCCCCCCTCACCAAACTCTATTACTGCCCCCCCCTCTATCAGGGCATCAACGAGCCCGGGCTGGTCGCCCGCTGCGCGGAGGCGAGCCTGCCCGTCTTCGAGTGCACCCCCGCCGTCTTCCAGAAAATCGCCTATCGCGACCGTCCCGAGGGGCTCCTGGCCCTCGGCCGCCAAATCCATCGCACCCTCGACGACCTCGAGCTCCCCGAAAATCCGTTCCTGCTGATTGCCGAGCGCATCGAAAAACCCGGCAACCTCGGCACTATGCTGCGCACCGCCGATGCCGCCGGCGCCAGCGCCCTGATTGTCTGCGACCGCGGCACCGACATCCACAACCCCAATGTGGTCCGCGCCTCTATCGGCACACTCTTCTGCGTGCCGCTGGCCGAAGCCGGCACCGCCGAAACCATCGCCTGGCTCAAGGCCCGCGGCATCCGCGCCATCGCCGCCTCCCCCCATGCCACCCAACCCTACACCCGGCCCGACATGACCCGCCCCTGCGCCATCGTGGTCGGCGCCGAACAGTACGGCCTCAGCGACGAATGGATGGAGCAGGCCGACGAACAAGTGCGTATCCCCATGCTCGGCCAGGCCGACTCCCTCAATGTGGCCGCCGCCACCACCATCCTGCTCTACGAAGCCCTCCGCCAGCGCAGCCAAGCATAGTCAGCCGCGCCCCCGCTCCCTCCCGCTACAACCGCTCCGCCGACAAGCGGTCCAGCAACCGCAGCAGCCCGTCCAAAATCGTGATGGGATGCGGCGGACAACCGGGGATGTACAAATCCACCGGCACCGTCACCAACAGGCCAAACAGGGCAATCGGAATCAGCACGTCCGCCGCCCGCCCCGGCAAAAACCCATGGATTGCATCCATACCGCCAACCTGCCATCATGAAAGTGCAAAAAAGACCCTGAAATGCGCAAATTCCTTCTCCATCCCCTGTTTCATCTTTCTGTCGCCTATGTTGCCCTATTGCCGCAGATTTATCTGCTATACGACCGTGGCAACCGCTACACACTGGACTGGTCCCCTCAATATCGCTGGGCAGTTCTCCTCGCCATTGCCATTTTGGCTGCAATATATGGCATGTCGTTCGGAGTTTTGCGCTGGATTCAGATGCGAATAAAGCACCGGAAGTGGTCCAAGCCTCTGCGGAAAATTCCAGACATCATGATTTTTTGGTTCCTGATGGCCGTATTGTTCCGCTCGGTAATGGCCATTGCCTATTCCAGTGACCAATTGCCGTCCGCTCTGGCTATCTGCATTGATGCCCGCATAACCAAACTGTTTTTCTATGTCTTGCTCCCCTCTTTTTTGCTCGCAGTCTTCCGCAGGCGGACACGGGAAGTTGTGTTCAAGATTTACGGTGTTTTCGCTATCGTATTTCTGCTTTTTGTTGTTCAAACCTTTGTGTGGCCCAGCTATGCCGCTGACTACCGGGTGAGCGACATGCCCCCCGCTGCAGAACCGCCCGCGAATTCCAACAGCGTCTATATTTTTCTCTTTGATGGATGGTCCTACAACTACACATTTGGCCATTCGAGCTTCTCCCTCGACCACATGCCGCACCTCCAGAAGATGCTGCAGCACTCGACCTTATTTACCCGGGCATACAGCCCCGGGGTACTGACGACAGTTTCCGTCCCCCGGCTTTTATTTCAAACTGACCCGCGCATCCACAACTTTTCCCACACGGATTTGAAATCCAAAATCGAACGGAATGAATTTTTACTTCTGCAGCTCAAATCCATTTTCGACCTTTCCGACAACCATTACAGCTTCACCTCCGGCTGCTATATCCATTATCCCGGCATCCTCGGGAAAAATATAAATGGGCTGATTCCTTTCTACAGCCACAACAGCCGCTACACCCTGCCCGAACGCATCCTCAACCTGTTGTACACACAATTGGCTTTTCTCGAAAAATTCGGTATCCGGATTCCATCCCCCACCGATCCGCTCGGTTCGATGTTCGAGGAATTCCAAGTCCGGATTCGCCCCCATCTGGAAGCAACCCTGCCACGGTTGCCCTATCCCAATATCTCGTTTTTCCACATCAATCTCCCGCATTCCCCCTACCTCTTCGACCGGCACTGGAATCGTCGCACCTCCCCTCCGCAAGCTTCATTGGCGACCATCTCCGACTACTTGGAAAATGTGTATGCCGTGGATGTCGTTATCGGCGACATCATTGATCATTTAAAAACCCGTTCGGATTATGACTCCTCGCTCATTCTGATTCTCTCCGACCACGGTTGGAGGGAGAGCTTCAAACGCTCAGAAACAGAAGCGGATATGGATCCGGAAGCCCCTGAAAAACATGTGCCACTGATTATCAAATATCCGGGTCAAAAGCGTGCCGAAGAAGACCACTCTCCCGTATACCTCACGGACTTACATCCTTTGATAAATATGCAACTGACCCAACCGGAAATGCTACGCCAATGGGTTCTCGACTGGAATGACGGCACCCGTCCCGCCCGGCCTCGATTTGGGGATGCCGCCGCCACGTCCTTTCAAGCGCAGTAACCTGACTGTCTCCCGGTTCGGGGCGGTCCCGGCTGTTCAATAGGCAGTAGCGTTATAGCGGTTTGGTCCGCAGTTCGCCGTCACGTTCACGCTTGTATTCCCCCCTGCCCGCCCCCCCCCGCTACAACCGCTCCGCCGGCAAGCGGTCCAGCAACCGCAGCAGCCCGTCCAAAATCGTGATGGGATGCGGCGGGCAGCCGGGGATGTACAAATCCACCGGCACCACGGCGTCCGCCCCGTCACGCGCTTCGGCATGGCCGGCGTAAGGCCCGCCGGAAATCGCGCAGGCGCCCACCGCAATAACCAGGCGCGGATCCGGCAACGCGTCATAGGTCTTCTTGAGCGCCAGCGCCATGTTGCCGGTCACCGGCCCCGTCACCAGCAAACCGTCCGCGTGCCGCGGCGACGCCACAAACTTGATGCCGAACCGGCTCAGGTCAAACACCACCGTGGTCAGCACGTTGGTATCGGCCTCGCAGGCGTTGCACCCCCCGGCGCACACCTGCCGCAGCTTGAGCGAGCGGCCAAACAGGCTGAGCATGCGGCCCTCGAGCGCGCGCGCCAGCGGCCCCTCGCCGCCCACCGTGCGCAAATCGTCGCGAGTCCGCGCCGCGAGGCGGTGATCCCGGGTAAAACGCAAGGCGCCATGCGGGCAGGCCGCCGCGCAATCGCCGCAAAACAGGCAGCGCCCCAAATCCACATGCACCCGCCCGTCCGGCCGGGTGATGGCGCCCACCGGACAAGCCGCCACGCACTCCACGCAGCCCTCCGGGCAGGCCCCGGGCGTCACCACGGGGCGACCGCGCAGACGCTCGGGCAAGACCGGCGGCCCGGCGGGATACACCACCGTGCGGTGGCATTGGCGTATGCGTTCCAGAAGTGCTCGTATCACAGGTCGTGTCCGCAGTAGGAAAGGTTGAAACTCTTGTTGCACAGGGGGAAATCGGAAATCTCCTGACCGCGCAGAGCCATGGCCAGCCCCATCCAATTGTGGAAGGACGGATCCACCACCTTGTAGCGGGCAAAACGCCCGGCCGCGCCGGTCTGCGCCACATGCACGATTTCGCCGCGCCAGCCCTCGGTCATCGAAACCACCAGCGAGTCCGCCGCCGGCGGACCGCATTCCATCCGGACGGGCCCTTCCGGCAAATCGGCCAGACAGCGCCGGATGAACTCCGCCGACCGCTGAATCTCGAGCCAGCGAACCCGCGCCCGGGCCATGACATCGCCGCTGGTCAGCATGGCGATGGACCAATCGTCGTAATGCGCGTCATCCGCCGGAAAATCGCGGCGGACATCCATCTCCCGTCCGCTGGCGCGCGCGGCCGGCCCGACCAGGCCCAGTTGGACGGCCATGGCGGCGGATACCGTCCCGGTTTGCTCGAAACGCGCCCGCACCGACGAAGTCTCCCAGAGCAGGTTGACCGCCCCGGCCACATCCCGGCAGGTATCCTCGAGTGACTCGAGCAGTCTCGCCGTCAAACCGGCATCCACATCAAAGCCCACCCCGCCGGGCCGCACCAGGCCGCGTCCGAACCGGCTGCCGCAAAGCATCGCGGTCATGTTCAAGAAATCGCCGCGCAGGCGTCCGCAGAATGACGCCGTGGGCAGATAGCCCACATCGCCCGCCAAAGCGCCCAAATCGCCGGTATGATTGCTGAGCCGCTCGAGTTCGAGCGACACCGCCCGCAGGGCCCGGGCGCGGGGCGGCGCCTGGCAGCCGGCCAACGCTTCCACCGCCCGGCAATAGGTCGTGGCGTGTCCGATGGTGGTATCCCCCGCCAAGGTCTCCATATGGTGGATGGTGCGCGGATGCGGACCGCCCAACAATGCGCGCTCGACGCCGCGATGCTGATAGCCCAGCGAAATCTCCAGATGCAGCACCTGCTCGCCGTGGCAGTGAAAACGGAAGTGGCCCGGCTCGATAATGCCCGCGTGCACCGGCCCCACGGCCACCTCGTGAATGCCCTCGCCCTCGACATCAAAGAAGTCCATCACCGAGGGCTGGATATTCTCGCCGGCCAACTCCGGCCAGACCACATGCCCCGGGCGATAGCTGCCATGAAAACGCAGAGGTTTCAGCCAGGGGTGACCCTCGGGCGTCACGCCCCACTGCTCGGCAATCTCGCGCTCGAACGGTCCCGCCTGCGGACAAACCGGGGTCAGCGCGGGATAACTCTCGCCGGGATCCGCGGCCAGAACTTTCAGCTCCCCGCTGGAGTCCAGCGCCAGCACCGCCGTCAGGCGCACCGCGTCATCCGGCCGCCCCGCGCCATGAAACGACACCAGCCGCCAGCCGTCCTCGACCGATGCCAGAATCTCCCGCCGGAACGCTCTCATGGACAGCACGGGCACCTCCGTGACCGGCAGGGGTTTCAGATGACGCAACGCGGCGGCCCTCATGGTCCGCGCCCTCCCAGCAGACGGGCCGCGTGGGCCAGCGCCTGGTGCAGCTTGCCCGGAATCCACAGACCCAGCCACAGCGACATCCCCATCAGCACCAGCGCGGGTATTACCGCGGCGCGCTGTTCCTTCTCGGCAATCTCAAACTTGCCCCCCCCCGGCTCCGGCCCGAGCGCCATGCACAAGAAGGTGCGCGTCATGCCGATAAAGGCCACGCCCAGTGCCACCAGCGCGACAACGGCCACCCACTCCCGGCCCTGCGCGAATGCCGCGCGCAACATCGTAAACTCGCTCACAAAGGTGCCGAAGGGCGGCGACCCCGTAATGGCAAACACCCCCAGCAGCCAGAGGCCCCCGCTGACCGGCAGCCAATGCAGGGCGCGCCCGGTCTGACCGACCAGCTTCGTGCGGTAGGCCGCTACAAAATTGCCCGCCACCATGAACAGCGCGGCCTTGACCAGCGAGTGGTTCACCGCGTGCAGCAGCGCGCCATAAAGCGCCGCCCCGCCCAGCCCCGCTCCCAGCGCCAGCAGCCCCATGTGCTCGATGCTCGAATAGGCCAGCATCCGCTTGTAGTCCGCCTGATTGACCAAAAACGCCGCCGCAAACACCATCGAGATCAGCCCGAATACAATCAGCAGGTTCCCGCTGAAATCGCCGATGCCCGCCGCCGCGCAGATGGAATGCGTCCGCAGAATGCCCAGAAACGCGCAGTTGAGCAGCGCGCCCGACAGCAGCGCCGACACCAGCGAGGGCGCCTCGCTGTGCGCGTCCGGCAGCCAGGTATGCATCGGCACCAGCCCCATCTTGGTGCCGTAGCCCACCAGCAGGAAGACAAAGGCCGCCTTCATCCAGGGCGCGCGCAGCTCCGCCCCCCGCGCCACCAGCTCGCGAATCACCAGCGTGCCCCCGCTGCCATCGGCATGGGCCGACGCCACCACCAGCAAGAAGTTGCCCAGCAGCGCCAGCGCGATGCCCACCGAGCACACCAGCAGATATTTCCAAGTGGCCTCGAGCGACCGCGGCTGGCGGTGGAAATAAATCAGCGGCGCGGTCGTCAGCGTCGTCGCCTCCAGTGCCACCCACAACACCCCCAGATGCCGACTCGCCGCCACCAGCGTCATCATGGCCAGAAACAGCAGCAGGCACGCCGTATACACCGCCTCGGGCGCGTTGATGAACGGCATCCCCGTGTCAACCTCAGCCTGGCGGCCGCGCTGCTCCCTGCCGAGACGATAAGCCCCATAGAACGCCACCGCCAAAAACAACACGCTCGAAATCCCCAGGAAAATCCGCCCCGCCGAATCAAAGCCCAGCCAGGCATCCGCGGCCACCGTTGGCGGATTGCACCAATAGAGAGCCGTCAGCCCCAGGTGTGCCGCGGCCGTCCCCACCAGCAACCGGCGCCGCCGGACATCCGACTCCATCAGCAGCGCCACGACCGCCGCGCCAATGGGCAAAAGAATCAGCGCCGCGATCACAGCGTTTCCTCCCGCAGCGCGTCAAGCTGATCCACATCAATGTGGCTGAATTCACGATTGATGTGGAACACCAGAATGCCCATCACAAACACGCCCGCAAACACATCGAGCAGCACCCCCAGCTCGACCAGCAGCGGCATCGCCTCGACCACCACCATGCCCAGAATAAAAATGCCGTTCTCCAGCACGATATAACCCAGAACCTGGGTCAGCGCCTTGCGGCGCGCCATGATCAAAAAGAGCCCCGTCCACGCCGTGAACAGCCCCGTCGGAATCAGCAGCGGCGACGGCGACGCCCACGGCAACGTCAGCCGCGCCCCCGCCACGAACGCGCCCGTCAACACCCCCAGCCCGATCAGCAGCGATGGGATATAACCGACCAGCGGCTCGATCTCGCGCCGCACATGAATCTCGCGCGAGGCCCACCGTAGCAGCGCCGGGAACACCCCGCCCTTCAGCACGGCGCTGGTCGCCCCCATCAGCAGCGCCGCGCCCGTCAGCTTGCCGTGGGCCAGCCACGGCAGCAGCCCCAGCACGAACCCCTGCACCGCCATCAGGCGGATCGCGTTGCGCAACTGGCTCGAACCCAGCAGCAGCAGATCCGTCAGGATCAGCGCGATCAATACATTGCCCATCCAATCCTGCATGCCGTCTCTACCGGAAAGTCAACAACAAGCTCAGCGCGCACATCATGCCCGCGCCCACCAGAAGCTGCGGCATCCGCAGCAGGCGCAAACGCGCCATCACCGACTCCACCACGCCCGTCAGCACCGCCAGCCCCAGCAAGCCGCCCAGCCCCGCCAACAGCAGCGCCAGCGGATGCCTCAAGGCGCCCAGCGGCAGCAGGCCGCTCCACAGTGCGCCCACCACCCACAACTTCAACGCCCCGCCCCACTGGATCAAACCAAAGTCCACCGCGCCGTGGTCCAGCACCATCACCTCGTGGATCATGGTCAGTTCCAGATGCGTGGCCGGATCATCCACCGGAATGCGGCAGTTCTCGGCCAGATACAGAATAAACATCCCCGCGCTCAGCAAAATCCGGAACGGCACCTCCCCCGTCAACGCCAGCTCGCCATACATGCCCGACAGCGACATCATCCCCGTCTCGCGCGCCAGCGCCGCCAGGCCCAGCAGCAGCGCCGGCTCGGTAAACACCGCAAACTGCACCTCGCGGCTCGCGCCCATCCCCTCGAAACTCGACCCCGTGTCCAACGCCGCCACCACCATGCAAAAGCGGCCCAGCGCCAGCATGTAGGCCAGCAGAATCCAGTCGCCGTCAAACGACACCACCGCCGGCAGACCGCCCAGCGGCAGAATCAGCAACGCCACCAGCAGGCAGGCAAAATTGACCAGCGGCCCCGCGCGGAACACCCAGGTGGTGGTGCGGCTGTAGGTGCCGCCCTTGCGCAGCAGTTTCCACAAATCGAAATAGCCCTGCAGCCACGGCGGCCCCTGCCGCCCGGCAAACAGCGCCTTGACCCGCTGAATCACAACCGGCAGCAGCGGCGAGAGGGCCACGGCCAGCACGATCTGCAACATGGAAACCGCCTTCATCAGGTCCACACCGCCCAGGCCAGCAGCGCCACCAGCGCCAGAACAATATAAAACACATACCAGTGCACCCGCCCCTGCTGCAGCCAGCGCAACTGGCCCATCCGCCGCGCCGCCCGCCGGAACAGCGGATCAAAAAACAACTGTCGCGCCGCGTCCGGCGTCTCCGACCGGAACGCGCCGCCCGCCGGATAAATCCCCGCGGGCAATTCGCTCTCCACCCGCGGACGCAAAATGCCGCTCGCGGCCTCGGTCAGCGGCTGGACAAAACCCGTCGCGGTGTACTGCATGCTGGCGCTCGGCGCCGCGTAGCCGCAGTCCCAGGTGGCGCTCTCGCGCTGCACGCGCTCCGCCAGCAAACGACGCCTCACCTGCGCCAGCGCCCCCGCCACGACCGGCAGCAACGCCAGCAGGCCAAACAGGGCCATCGGAATCAGCACCTCTTCCGCCCGCCCCGGCGGCGCCGCCGCCCCCCCCGACAACTGCCCCACCACCGGCTCCAGCCAGCGCAACCCCAGAGGCAGCGCCAGCCCCAGCAGCAGACAGAATCCCGCCAGCGCCGCCATGGCATAGCGCATGGACGCCCCCACCTCGGTCGCCATCGCCGCCATCCCCGAGCGCGGCTCCCCCAGGAACACAATCCCGAACGCCTTCGTAAAACACGCCAGCGCCAGCCCGCCCATCAACGCGAGCGACCCGACCGCGACAACCCCGCCCACCACCCCCGCGCCCGAACCAACAATCCCCCGAATCGCGCCCGCATAGATCAGAAACTCGCCCACAAAGCCATTGAAAGGCGGCAACCCGCAAATGGCCGCCGCCCCCGCCAGAAAGGCCGCGCCGGTCCACGGCATCCGCTTCAGCGCGCCCCCCAGCATCTCAATATTACGCAGTCCGGTGGCATGCAGCACGGCGCCCGCCCCGAGAAACAGCAGCCCCTTGAACACCGCGTGATTCAGCACATGCAGCAGCGCCCCCGCAAAACCCAGCACCGCCAGCCGAGGCGCGCCCGTCGCCACCCCCAGCAGCCCCAGCCCCAGGCCCAGCGTGATAATACCGACATTCTCCACGCTCGAATAAGCCAGCATCCGCTTCAAATCCCGCTGCGCCAACGCGAACAAAATTCCCAGCACCCCCGTCGCCGCCCCCGTCAGCAGCACAAGCCACGCGCACCACGCCGGCACATCCCCCAGCAACACCAGCAAACGCGCAATGCCATACACTCCGGTCTTGATCATCATCCCCGACATCACCGCCGACACCGGACTCGGCGCCGCCGGGTGGGCCACTGGCAGCCACACATGCAACGGATACAGCCCCGCCTTGGTCCCAAACCCGATCAACCCCAGCAAAAACACCCACCCCGCCATCCCCGCCGGCGCGGCATACCGCGCGAAGTCCTGCGCCCCGCTCTCCCGTCCCAGCCAGACAAACAGCGCGATCAAAAACGCGGTGCCCAAGTGCGTCGCCACCAGATAAAGCCAGCCTGCCGGCCCCACCTCCGCCTCCTGCCAGTCATACACCACCAGAAAAAACGACGCCAGCGCCATGGCCTCCCAGGCCACCAAAAACAGCACCCCGTTGCGCGCCAGAATCACCAGCCCCATGCACGCCACCAGCCAATTGTAGAACAGCCAGAACCGCCCCGGATTGCGCCCCGGCCATGGACGGAAATAACCCACCGAATACACCGCCACCACCCCCGACAGCAGAAAAAGCGGAATCAAAAAAAACGAACTCAACGGATCCAGCCCCACCTGGAATTCGCCATACGGAATCCGCCACGGCGCGGACAACAGGCATTCGCCCGACACCCACAAAGCCCGCACGGACGCCAGCAATCCCAACCCGCAAGCCGCCACCGCCCCCCCCGCGCCCAACCACACCGAACCCCGCTCCGACCGCCCCCCCGCCAGCCACGCCCCCAAACCGCTAAACGCCAGCAAAGCCAGCGCCACCAGCGCTACGCCCAGCGGCCCGCCCGCGCCCAAAGCCATCGCTCCGGCGCTCACCGCTGCGCGAACACCTCACCGCCGGTCTGCCCGGCGCGAACCAGATTTTTCATACACCCATCGCGTGTCAATTCAATCACCATAACGAAAAGAAAACGGACGTTTTCGGGCCCTGCCCGGCAAAACAACCATCAATAGACTAGCCAAACCCCGCCGCCTGTGGCAAGCCTATTCCGCTTTCCCGATTCACGGGAACGCGCTCTTGGAGAACATCATGGCTTGGATCATCTTGGCAATTGCGGGACTTTTCGAAACCGGCTGGGCCATCGGCCTCAAATACACCGATGGCTTCACCCGCCTGTGGCCCACCGTCTGGACCGTCGTCTCCATGGCCGTTGGACTCTGGCTTCTTGGCGTCGCCCTCAAAACCCTGCCCGTCGGCAGCGCCTACGTCGTTTGGGTCGGCATCGGCGCCGTCGGCACCGTCATCCTCGGCATCCTCCTCTTCGGCGAACCCGCCACCCCCGCCCGACTCCTCAGCGCACTCCTCATCATCGCCGGCATCATCGGACTCAAACTCACCACCCCCGCCTGATTCTCTCCAAATCACGCAAAAATCGGCTTTTTCAGCCAATTTTCGGCTCTTCGTAGAATTTTATGGAAACCTTGAGTTTGAGCCTTCCAGCCATGAGAACCTTTGCTGTTCACGCCTCAAAGATTCTCAACCGGGATCAATTCTTAGAAAACCCTTGCATAGCACGCTCATTTGGCTTGCCCCGCCCTCCGCTCCGCGAGAATGGGCTCACCCAAAACTCGTCGGAGCGGAGTGGAGGCGGGCGGTGGTTTTGGTGAAGAAACTATAAAATTTTGCGAAGAACCCAATTTTCGACGTTTTTCACCCAAAAATTCGTGAAAAACATCAATTTTTAGCAATATCTTGCGTTATTCAGAGCATTTTTCAAAGAAATTACAAATATTTTCTATCCTTGGCTATCTTAGTCCCAATTTTGTACCCAACGGACTATTTTATCTTTTAATCCATGTCTCCCAAACTATTTTCCCACATATACCAAGCAAATTAGATCATATCAGTTTTTCCACATATAATTATATGTGGGAATAGCCAAACCGATCATTTTTCAATATTTTTTGTCGATAATAGTTGGTCAATAAAGAATTTTAGAATATAATCACATAAATAGCTAAATCGAAGATTTTGGCATAAATATCCTTGTGTTTGCCCGTTTTTAGGCGGTTTTAGGCTATTTTACCTTTATTTTTTTTTAAATTTTAGCAATATTTAGCGTTACTTGGATCATTTTTCAAGAAAATTGCAAATAATTTATCTCCTTGGCTATCTTAGTCCCAATTTTGTGCCCAACTTACTTTTTATCTTTTTATCCATTTCTCCCAAACTATTTCCCCACATATACCAAGCAAATCAGATCATATCAGTTTTTCCACATATAATTATATGTGGGAATAGCCAAACCGATCATTTTTCAAAGTTTTTATCGAAAATAGTTGGTGTGTGAAAAATTTATGACTGAAACCTCATAAATAGAGACAAATCAGAACTTTTGGCATTAATATCTCTGTTTTTGTCCGTTTTTAGGCGGTTTTGGACCAATTTTACCTTGTTTTTCCAAATTTTCAGCCACTTTTTGATGATTTTCCGCAATGAGCGATGAGTTTTTCATCCATGTTGATGAATTATTCAGGCGGGAGGAGCGGGATACAAATATCGAACCGGCACGTCGCGCCGGAACAATCGTCGTAATACAATTCATAGCAGGGCCGCTCCGCGCATTCATACCCTTGTTGAACCAGATATTGGAAGGCATCCGTCCATGCGGCCGTAAAGTCGGTCGGTGGCAGGTTGAATTCACACACCAGATGCGGCCCGCCCGGCACATCCTGGAGTGCCACCGGCGGCTCCACCCGGGTTCCCTCTGGCACAACCAGACAGGCATCCACCCGGCAGTTGGCCGGCGCGGTCACCTCGGGATTGTCCCAATAGATGCCCAGCATCGGCCCCTGGCCCAGCAACTGCCGCGGCCCCGCCCAACGCATCAACTCGCGGAACGCGGCCTCGCAGGTCGCCTTGCCATACGGCCCCAACCGCCGCATATACGCCACATGCCACAACGGCATGTTCTTCACTTCTCGTTTCTGCATCGTCCATTTCCTTTCGGGTTGCGGTGAAGTCCTCTCCACCTGCCCCGCATCCTGCATCAAACGCAGCGAATCGGCTTGTCGCTCCTTGCTCATTTTGTTTCCGTCCTTGCGGCGTCGAAACGCCGACGGCGAGCAGCCGAAATGCGCCCGGAAGGCCTTGGCGAAGTTTTGTGAACTGGAAAACCCGTTGTCCAGCGCAATGCTCGTGATGTCGCTTTGCGGACGCCCCAACAACTGATTGGCCGCCCGCTCCAGGCGCAGCCGCCTCACGAATCCGAATACGGTCTCCCCCGTCACTGCGGAAAATATCCGGTGAAAATGAAACGCGGAAAAACTGGCCGCCCGGGCGATTTCCTCCAGAGACAGCTCGCGGTGCAGATGAGCGTGGATAAAATCCATCGCCCGGCACACTCGCTGACGGTAATCCAACCCCGTGGCCACGCTCACCCGTTGCATGCCCGCCACCCTACGCCCTTCCCCATCCCCTGACAATCCAATTCACCCGTGAAGAGAATGGAATGGAGTATCAGCCCTTGAACACCAGGAATTTTCGCAGGATGTAATTGATCGCGAGGGAGCTGAAAATGTTCGCTCCAAAAGCATAGGTGGTCTGCAGACCGAATTGCTTGATCAATACCCCCATCAGGCTGGCCCCCACCACCATGCTGATGGCCGAAACCGCCAAAAAGAGCAGGAATTCAACGATGACATGATGGCGGCCCGGCCGGAACACAAATAGCCGGTTGATGATGTAGCACACCACGTTCGAAACGATAAAAGCCATCGTGTTGGCATAGATCGCGTAGCGGGCGCGCAGCACCTCTTCGACCACCGGCGCCGACACGCCGAACAGCGCGGCGAGCAGCTTCATGAGCGGGTCTTCGGCCGTCACGCAGGGAAACAGGAAAAATCCCGCCAAAAAGAACGCCACAATATGCACGGCCGTCGCAATGCCCCCCGCGACGCTGTACTTGATAAACTGCACCAGCGGCGTGGCCTCGTGCGACAAATACCGGTTCAAATTCCGCTGCCAGCTCATCTCAGCGCGCCCATTCGACAATATCCGCCGGCAACGGCATCACATTCACGATGCGGCACTCCGCCTCCCCTCCTTCATCCCCCGGCACCATGGCGGTGTCGCCGGGGCCCTTGCCCAGCAAGGCCTTGGCCAGCCGGGCGCTCGAGGACATGATCCGCCGCTCGGGGAACTGGTCCAGCTCGCCCAAAATGTGATACTGCTCGGTGCGACCGTCCAGATAGGCCAGCTCGACCGTCGTGCCGATCCCGGCCACATCCACCGGCGTATCCGCGAAATCCGTGGGCCGCACCCGGGCCGCCAGCTCTTCCAGTTCCGCCTGACGGGCCATCAGCACCCGCTGCATGTCTTTGGCAGCCTTGTATTCGAAGTTTTCGCTCAAATCGCCATAGCTGCGCGCCACCGCGATTTCCTTCGAGTTGGCCGGGATTTCTTCATGAACCAGCTTGTGCAATTTTTCCTGCAATTCGCGATAGCTCCGCTGAGAGGTCAACCCACCCTGAACCACCCGGGCTTGGGTCACGTCCTCGTCGCCGATCACGCTTTGCAAATGCGGGAACAGCTTGAGGACCCGGGCCTGCATCGCGCGCCGGTCCAGCCCGCTCCAGGCCGCGGACTGCCCCAAACGGCGGAAATAGTCGCTTTGCTGTCCCGGCGACATACCCCCCAAGATGGTTTGCAGCATGTCGGGCTCAAGAAATTGCTTGCGCAACAGCTTTTGGGTTTTGAGATCCTCGTGGGTGTAATCCTGTTCCAGTTCATCCACGATGCGAGGCGCCAAAACCGTCAGCGGAGGCAGCCCCCAAGCCGCCGCCGTCTCCGGATTGCGCATCACCCAAAGCAGCATGTCCTGACGGATGGTCAGCATTCGGCAAGCCTCGGCGAAAATCTCCCCGCAGGCCCGCCCGGCGTCCTGCTGCAGCAACCAGGCCAGCGCATCCTGTAACACTGGGAAAGTAAAAGCGGTCAGATGCTCCAGAAGGCCGGCTTTCACGGCTTCCCCGTTGCGACTCCAGAGAAATTCCAACGCCGCGCGCCGTTCCTGGGCCTTCAGGTCGTTCAGAAGCGGCAACAGCGCGGCGGAATCCAAAAAATCATCCGCGGCGGCCGGCCAATTGCATTCGTCGGCCGTCAGTCCGAGCCGATGGGCCAGAAGAGCTGCCAGCAACCGTTGGCCCGGTTGCTGCTGCCCGCTCGCCTGAATGACAAAAGCCAAACGATTCGCCAGCACGGCCCGCCATGCCGGAGCAACCGGATCCGGTTTTGCCGGGTTCTCAATCCATTCGCGAACCAGCCCCAAAATGGTTGCCACATCACGTTCCGCCCCCAACCGGTCGAACCAGGCATCGTCGTAACCCATGGGCCGGTCCAGCAAATGAATCGGTTCCGTGCGCTTGGCGGGAAAAGCCACGGTTGGATCGGCTTTGAGCCCCTTGCGCGCGGCCTCCCAAAACCGTTTCCAGTCGGCGGCATCCACCAGGCCGTAATGGATCAGACGTTCCTGCAATATCGCGGGCGACATCGGCCCCAGGCTCGCCAGGGCCAGCCGGGCCACATCGGTCGGCGCGTCCTGCACCATCTGGCGAATGACCTCGCGCTCGCGGTACCACCGCGCCAGAAGGTGGTCATCCTTCAGCAGCTCCAGCGTCTCCGCCGCAACCTTCATGGCCAGGCCATGACCGGGGCGGCCGCGAAAATCAATAATCACCTTCTTGTAGAGGATGTCCATGTCGCGCACGACACCCAGTCCCCAGGCGCGCGTCAGGCAAATCGTGCCCGGCTTGAGCGAACGCAGCAACCGCAGCCGGCGGACGCACTCCCGCGCGGCCAGCGGCTGGCCAAACCCCGCCTCCTGCACCAGCGTGCGCAACGTGGCATCGGCCCCCGCCACCGATTCCGCCAACCGCAGCCATTCCTTGCCGGTCATCATTTCCGGCGGCATATGCACCGCGCGCCAGGCCAGCAGATGGATCGCCCCGTCCACATCCTCCGCCTGCCCCAGAGCCTCATGGGCCATGTCCAGCCAATCCTTGAAGGCCTCGGGCAGGCCCGCTTCGCGAGCCTGGTCGAGCACTTCCAGCCAAGCCTGCGCCCCCCCCCCGCCCGGCTCGAGCAGGGCCAGCACCCGGTTTTCCAATTCCTGTTGTATGACGGCAGAACTCATGAACCCTCTTTCCCAAACGAATGACGCAGGGAATCAGATCAGCTCGTCGAAATCAAGTTTCATGCGTGGCTCAGCGCGCTTGTCAGAACCGCCGCCCAAGGTTATTCTCAACTTCATCATGACTACCTCTGGCCGCACCCGAACCGACCATGACTCGCTGGGCCCGCGCGAAGTTCCCCTCGAGGCCCTCTACGGCGCGCACACCTCGCGCTCGCTGGAAACCTTCCGGCTCTCCGGCGTTCCCCTGCCCATCGAGATCATCCACGGCATGGCCCGCCTCAAACTGGCCTGCGCCCAGGCCAACGCCCAACTGGGTCTGCTGGCCGAAGACAAAGCCGATGCCATCGTCAACGCCTGCCGCGCGGTCCTCACCGGCGCGCACAACGACCAGTTTCTCATTGACACCTATCAAGCCGGCTCGGGCACGTCCTCGCACATGAATCTCAACGAGGTGCTGGCCGGCCTGGCCAATGAAGCCCTGGGCGGTCGGCGCGGCGACAAAGCCCCCGTGCATCCCAACGACGATGTCAATATGGGCCAATCCACCAACAACTGCTTCCCCTCCGGCGCCAAAATCGCCCTGTGGAATCAGACTCAAAAGTTGGTGGCCGGGCTGACCTCCCTCGAGCAGGCGATTGCGGCCAAAGCCGCCGAGTTCGCCGGCATCATGAAGGCCGCGCGTACCCACTTGCAGGATGCCGTCCCCATCACCCTGGGGCAGGAATTTGCCGCCTGGGCGCAAGCCATCCAAGCCGATATCCGGCGCGTGCTCCAAGCCGCCGACTGCCTGCTGGAGCTGGGCGCGGGCGGCAACGCGGTCGGCACCGGCATCAACACCCCGCCCCAATTCCGCGACAGCATCATCGCCGCTCTCAACCGCGAAACAGACGGTTCGTTCCGAACCGCCCCCGACGGCATCGCGGCCACCCAGTTCATGACCGATTTTGCCCATGTGTCGGCGGCTTTCCGCTCTTGCGCGCTCGATATCCAGCAAATCACCAACAATCTGCGCTTGCTCAGCTCCGGCCCCAACACCGGTCTGGCCGAAATCCGCCTGCCGGCCGTCGAACCCGGCTCCAGCATCATGCCCGGCAAGGTCAATCCGTCCGTGGCCGAAGCGGTCAACATGGTTTGCATCCAGGTGCAGGGACTCGACTACGCCGTGGCCCTGGCCTGCGGAGCGGGCCAGCTCGAACTCAACACCCACATGCCGCTCATTGCCGCCAATACGCTCGAAGCCGCCCAATTGCTCGCCGCCGCGGCGAAGCTCCTGGCCGAACGGTGCGTCGCCGGCATCGAGGCCAACCAGACCGTCTGCCGCCAAAATCTCGAACGCAGCGCCGGTCTGGCCACGCTGCTCAACCGGCGTCTGGGCTACGACCGGGCTGCCGAGCTGGCCAAAGAGGCTCTCGCGACCGGCCAAACCCTTCGCGAACTGGTTTTGGCCCGCGGCCTGTTGACCGCCACCGAATATGATGAGCTGCTCGCCTCCTCGACCCGCCCCAATCTGTGAGCCCCCGCCCAGTCAGCCCGGCCCAGCCAAGCTGCACGCGAGCGCCCTTGGAGGTCGGCGGCTTGCCGAAACGCATGGTGGCAACCCTGAAGCGAAACGGCTTCGAGCGCCTCGGCGATCTTGAACGCCTGGATACCCTCCCCCCCGGCACGCTCGATGACGAACATCTCGCCCTGGCCCAGCGCGTCGCGGCCTGGTGCCGGGGCCTCGAGACCGGCCGCCCCCCCCGCCTCCATTTCGGCGAATGGCTGAACCTCTTCCTCCCCCCCCGCCCGGTCGAGTTGCTCCGCGCCCACTACCGGCTCACCAGCCACGCCACCGGTCTCGTGCTCTACCGCTCCACCCTGCGCGGCACCGGACGGCAACTGGACCTCTCCGGCGAACGCATCCGCCAACTGCTCAACCAAACCCTCCACAGCCTGCGCCAGACCATCCCGCTGCAGGCCGCCGAGCCCTTCTATCGCGCCGCCGAAAAAACCCTCAAGAAGTTCGGCGGCGTTGTCGAGGCCGCTCAGCTTGTCCTGACCAAAGACAGCGCCATGTGGGGCGACCTCGCGCCGGCCGGCGTCTGGCTCCTGCTCAACGATCTCATGCCCGGGCGGATCACGGTTGCCGAACATTACTTCTGCCTCTGCTCCCACGAGGAACTCGATGCCCTGGTCTCAGCCCTGCGCCGCCATTTGGAAGCATCCGTCACCCTGGTCAGCCTCCACGATCTGGCCCGCGAGCTGCCCCTGCCGCCCGGCATGGGGGGCAGGAAGAACATCGTGGAAGCTCTGCGTGTGTTGGCCCGCTATCTGCCCGACAGTCTGGTGACGCTCGGCGACCGCGCCGGCCTTCTCCCCCTCCACGGCCCCGCCTGTCTGCGGGACATCATGGCCGGCGGCGGCGACGAGGTCTCCCTGCGCCAACTGACTGCTACATTCAACCGGCTGGTCCAGCCGGAATGTGGCCGGGGCAGCGGAACCCTCCGCGTCATGCTCGACAGCGATCCCGATGTGCGCAAAACCGCCCCGGGACGCTATGCCCTGCGCCAGGCAGATGATTAATCCGGCCATGATTCATCCGGCATGCCGGATAATGGTGCTGAACAAACCGGGGTCGCCGACCCCGGCTGCAATTTCAGACTTCCTGACCTCGATGGGGTTTTGGTGGATTTTGCGGAAATTGCTTTGGCACTTTTTGGGGGGCGCGACATCGAAAGGGACATGGCGGATTCTGTAAGTTGTTTTCCTCCGCTGGCTGCCGCTTCCGTTGGCGGCTATCGCCCTGTTTGGTTGCCGAATGAATCAAAGCGTTGCCCCGCCTCCGGAATGACCGGTTCGTAGTCCCGCCTTCAGGCGGAACGATCGGGACATGCCGCCTGAAGGCGGGACTACAAACTCGCGGGGATGTCAGCCCTTGCCAGGGCAGGCTTCCCGACCTCAACGGCGGAATCGTGCCAACGCAATTTCCTCCGAGATCAGGAAGTCTGAATTT
>LSQX01281373.1_pt1 | contig 46254 bp, 48 predicted proteins | sample 654561 | NCBI WGS metagenome assembly LSQX01 (sample SAMN04489861, study PRJNA283612) | anaerobic digester metagenome | isolation source: 4 biogas reactors fed with cattle manure at either 37C or 55C with and... | place: Denmark: Kongens Lyngby | collected 2014 | reverse complement strand
GGGAAGCGCGTTCCGATTGGGACGCGTTCCGGGAACTGGCCCGAGTATTCTCGGAAATGGCGGCCCGCCACTTGGGTGTGCGCAAGGACCTGGTGGCCACAGCCTTGGCGAAAGACACCCCGGCCGAAGCGGCCCAACCTTTCGGCCACGTGAGAGACTGGAGCAAAGGAGAAGTGGCACCGGTTCCGGGGGAGACCATGCCCCTCTTCACACTCGTGGAGCGCGATTACGGCGCCGTCTACGACCATTTCACCAGCCTGGGCCCTGCCATAGACTCGCTTGGAGTGGGAGCGAAAGGGGTGACCTGGGACGCCACCGAGGAGATCGAGTGGTTACGGACGGCCAACGGCACAGCTCGCACCGCCGACGGCCCCGCTCTCAGCGCAGGTACCGCCCCCACCGTCGGCCGCAGCGCCGAGGGACGACCCTCGCTGTATCATGCCGAGGACGTGGCGGAAGCGATCCTGGCCCTTTCCGGGTCGACCAACGCAAGAGCCGCCCATGCGGGGTTCACGGCCCTGGAGGAGCGAGTGGGAAGACCCCTCGCCGAGGCGCTGGCCTGCGGAACCGGAGAACGGATCCGCTGGTCGGACGTGCAGGCCCGCCCGCAGAAGACCTTCACCAGCCCAGAATGGTCTGGAGACGAGGCCGGTTCCCGCCAGTACAGCGCCTTTTCCATCAACGTCGAGCATCTGGTGCCCTGGCGCACGCTCACGGGACGGATGCACTTCTTCTTAGACCACGGATGGATAGCGGACTTGGGAGAGCAACTGCCCATCTACCGGCCGCCGCTCAATCCCCCGGACCAGTATCCTGACGTGATGCGCCCGGAGGGAGAGACGGTGACGCTCCGCTACCTGACTCCGCACTCCAAATGGTCTATCCACAGCGATTTCCAGGACAACCTCCTGATGTTGACCCTGTTCCGCGGGGGGCCGGTGTTGTGGCTCTCTCCCGAGGACGCCGCAGAGATCGAAGTGAACGACAACGACTGGGTGGAGATGTGGAACCGCAACGGAGTGCTGGGCTGCCGAGCGGTGGTATCGGCGCGCATGCCCCGAGGCCTTTGCTACATGTACCACGCCAAGGACCGCCACGTGCAGACGCCCCGCACCGAGATGACAGGCAGGCCCGGCGGAACCGACAACTCCCTCACCCGGCTGCTCCTGAAACCCACTCATATGATCGGTGGATACAGCCAACTCTCCTACGCCCTCAACTACTACGGCTGCGCCGCCTCCCAACGCGATGAGGTGGTCGTCGTGCGCAGGCGCACCGACCAGGCGGTGAAGTTCTGATGCAGGTGCAGGCACACCTGATGATGGTGATGGTGCTGGACAAGTGTCTCGGGTGCCACACGTGCAGCGTCACCTGCAAACAGGCATGGACCAATCGCGACGGAGTCGACTACGTGTGGTTCAACAACGTCGAGACCAAACCCGGGAGTGGGTACCCCAAACGCTGGGAGGACCAGGCCCATTGGCGGGGCGGCTGGAAGCTCGACCGCAGAGGGAGGCTCAAGCTACGGGCCGGAGGACGCGGGCAGAAGTTGATCACCATCTTCGGCAACTTCGATCTTCCCGCCATCGACGACTACTACGAACCGTGGACTTACGACTACGCGAAGCTTATCGATGCCCCGCTCGCCGACGGACCACCGGTGGCCACCGCCCGCTCCCGGATCACCGGCAGGCCCATGGATCTACGCTGGGGCCCCAATTGGGAAGACAACCTGGCCGGCGTGAAACCGGCTGACGACCCGGCTGCCGCCGGGCTGGAAAGAGAGCTGCTCGGGCGCTACGAAGAAGTCTTCCTCTTCTATCTACCCCGCATCTGCAACCATTGCCTGAACCCTTCATGTGTTGCGTCCTGCCCTTCAGGCGCCATGTACAAGCGGGCGAGCGACGGGCTGGTGCTCGTCGATCAGGATAAGTGTCGGGCATGGCGTTTCTGCGTATCCGGCTGTCCCTACAAGAAGGTCTACTTCAACCCCGTCACCACTAAGGCCGAGAAGTGCATCTTCTGCTATGCGGGAGTGACGGAAGACGGCCTGCCCACGATCTGCTCGGACACCTGCGTGGGCCGGATACGGTATCTGGGGGTGGTCCTCTACGACCTGGAAGCGGTGACCACCATGGCCGAGACCGCCGAGGAAGCCGATCTGGTGGAGGCGCAGCGGCAATCGCTCCTCGACCCCCACAACCCGATGGTGGTGAAGCAGGCGGAGAAGAACAATATCCCTTATGACTGGATCGAAGCCGCTCGTCGTTCGCCTGTCTATGCTCTTGCCAAGGACCTCCGCGTCGCCCTTCCGCTCCATCCCGAATACCGTACTCTCCCTATGGTTTGGTACGTCCCGCCGCTGTCGCCACTTCTGAGTGGCATCGGGGAAGCAGGATACGACCCCGAGGACCCGGTCGAGGTCTTCGGAGCCGTGGATGATATGCGCATCCCCATGCAGTATGTGGCGAACATCTTGGCCGCGGGTGACACAGCCCAAGTCGACGACGCCCTACGCCGGCTGACGGCTATGAGGACTTACATGCGCCGTCTGCAGCTAACGGGCCGGCGCGAGGTGGCCCTTGCCCAAGCAGTCGATATGCGGGCAGAACAACTCGAACAGATGTACCGGCTGCTGGCGGTGGCCTCACGAGAGGACCGCTATGTGATCCCCAAGGCCCGTTTCGAAGCGGGAGCAGCCCTGCAGAGCCAATTCCGAGGCGCCGGTGGTCGCGGCGGCGCCGGACGCAGCCCCCGACGAGGACACCGACGGGAGCGCCGGCCGTGAAAACGACCCGCGGAAGCCCGGACGGCACACGCGGCAAGGCTTCGCCCCAGTGGACCGCTCCCCCTCCCGGTCCGCCTTGCGCGGTATCACGCAGCTCGGACGCCGTTCTCCCCGAAGCGACGGCCGTCGCTCTGCAGGCGGCTTCCTTTCTCCTCGACTACCCGGCCGACAGCGAGACCGACCTGGCGCTCATAGCGGAGGCGCTCGACGAGCTGCCAAAGGGGGAGGTCGGCGATAGGCTGGGTCGGTTCGTGGCATGGTGGGGTGGCCTCACCCCACGGGACCGCGAAGTGGCATACGTGAATACATTCGAACTAGGAGCCGGCGCCTGTCTCCACCTGACCTCGAAGCGATCCCGCGACAAACACCATCGTGGGCAGGAACTGATCCGACTACGGGATATCTACCGCGAACACGGGTGGGAGCCCTGTTCGAGCGAATTACCCGACTATCTGCCCATGGTCCTTGAGTTTGCGGCCGCCGCCCCGGGGGGTATGGACGTGCTCGCCGGTGAGCGGGAGGCCCTCCTTGAGCTGCGGGACTCCCTGGAGGCATCCGCCAGTCCCTTCGCGGACGTACTGGCGGCGATCCTAGCCGCCATGAGGGATCGGGATCACACGCCCGAGCGAGGAGGACCACGGTGAACACGAAGAACGCCTGGGAGCTGCTCCTCTTCGTCATCCTGCCGTATGTGTCGCTGACCATCTTCTTACTCGGCCACATCTGGCGCTACCGCTTCGATCAGTTCGGCTGGACCTCGCGTTCTACCCAACTCTACGAGAAGAAGCTACTCCTGCTGGGCTCCCCTTTATTCCACTACGGGACCCTGCTCGCCATTGGAGGTCACGCGCTCGGCCTGCTGATCCCGGCCTCGTGGACTGAGGCGATCGGGCTCACCGAACGTCCTTACAACCTGCTTGCCGAGGTGGCCGGGACCACGTCGGTCGTGCTCATCATCATCGGACTCGTCGTCCTCACTGTGCGCCGCGCCGCCCGCGACCGCGTGCGGCAGGCTACGACCAAGCTCGATCTGGCCGCCTTCTCCATCCTCTGGGTGATGATCCTTCTGGGTTTCGGCCAGACGGTGATATTCAACCTACTCGGGCCGGGTTATGACTACCGGCCCACCATCTCCGTGTGGATGAGGGGCATCTTCAGTCTGCAACCCGATGTGGCCGACTTAAGCGGCGTGCCCACCCTCTATATGGTGCACATCACCATGGCCTGGGTATATCTGGCCTTGTTCCCATTCACCCGCTTCGTACATTTCTGGAGCATGCCCGTCTGGTATCTCAGCAGGCCCTTCGTGGTCTACCGGCGCCGTCGTCGTGAGGCTCTGCTCTCTCCAGGAGAATCGAAGCGGTGGCAGACCGTCGGCGACCCCACTCGGAACGAACGTCCCCGCTGACACCGTTTACGTCTTCAGTCCACCTCGGACAGATGTGCCGGTGCCCATTGTCTTTGCCGCCGACGAGAGCGGCGGTCCGTGTATCGCCGATCAGGCCGTACTGTTCGATGCGGTCGGCCACAACACCAGGCACTCGCGTTGTCCACGCAGGACCGAAATGATCACGTCGGCCGCGTAGAGTCCCGCTCGAGCAACACCTGCTCGATCACTTGGGCCTCATTGTGCACCTCGTCACGAGCCCCGAAGAGGAGCGTCAAGGTTCCCTCGCGCCGCTCCAAATCGCGGAGTTGATCCAGAAGGTCCTCATGACCGCCCAGTTCCTCCCGGTAGCGCTCGCCGAATCCCTCCCATTTCGCAGGCTCATGGCCGAACCACTTCCGCAGTTCGGTGGAAGGGGCTATGTCACGCATCCAGAGATCTACCTGGGCCCTCTCCTTGCTCAAACCCCTGGGCCACAGGCGATCGACAAGTATTCGAAACCCATCTTCAGGGCTCGGCGGTTCGTAGACCCGCTTGAGCTTGATCACCATGGCACGTCGCTGCCTTTCCTTTGCTCTACGATCGCTATGCCCCGCCGACTCACACGACTAAACCCGTCATCCCCGTACGCAGTGTCTCGATAGCCTTCAGACACACCCCAGGGTGCGAATCAAGTACCGGGTGATGGGGCGGACGAAAGGGACGACGCACCACCCCGGCAGAGCAGATAGTGAGAGATAGACCAGACGCGTAACGTGCGATAGAATGCGCAACAGACCGGGTTTGACGGGGGGGTCCGGGGGGAGTTGGGTGAGTCATGGCCTGGATGTTCGTGGGTCCATGCCATTCCCCGGCAGACCGTTCATTCCGCACCCGCGTTATTGCTCTACCGGTCCGGCACTTGACCCGCGACGTAGTCGAATGGCGAAAGGAGGATGAGCAGAGGCCGATTCAGTTCCGAGGATATGACGAACTGCCAGGCACAGGGACTTGACTAAAGGGGGTTACGAAGTGAGAAAGAGCACAGCAGTGGCCGTCTTGTTCGCTTTGGTCGTCATGCTCGCCCTGGGGGCGCTTGCCGCGGGTTGCGGCGAAGAGAAGGTGACCACGACTACTGCAGCACCTGCACCAACCAGCGAAACGACCGCGGCGCCGCCCGCCACCGAAGCACCGCCCGCCACCGAAGCGCCGCCCACCACCACTCCGGCCGAACCGAAAGAACTCAGGATCGGAGCAGCGGTCTCTTTGACCGGACTCTTCTCAGCTTCTGAACAACTCGTTTGGGAAGGCGAGCAGATCTTCGAGAGCTGGATCAACACAAAGGGCGGCATCACTGTTGACGGACAGCAGTACTTGATCAAGATAATCGCCGAGGACTGCCAGAGCACGGCCGAGGGCTCCTCGACGGCAGCCACCAAACTCATCGATGCCGGCTGCAATTTCCAGGTTGGGCCGATCGTGCCCTTCACGGTCATCGCCTCAGGCACCGTGACCGAGCCCGCCGGTGTGCTTCGTGTCGTCTTGTACAACTGCCACACTCCTGACGAATATGGTCCCGACACGCCCCTGACCTTCATCGCCAACGACGTCACCACCGACTTCATCCAGCCAGACCTCGACTATCTCAAAGCTAACTATCCGGACGTGAAGAAGCTCACGGTCCTCACTCCGGACGATGGGGCGCCGCCCATCTTCATGCCGATGGTCAAAGAGATGATGGTGGACTCCGGGTTCGAACTCCTCAACTACTTCGAGTACGACATGGCAGCACCGGACTTCACTCCGTACGTGACGCAGGCTCTGGCAACGAAACCCGATGCCATGTTCTTCATCAACGGCTGGCCCATCTTCATGGGCAATATGCTCAAGATCGCCCGCCAGAACGGCTTCACAGGCCCGATTTTCGGCTCACACGAAGACCCGTACGACATAGCCGAGATCGCCGGCCCGGAGGCTTCGACGGATTTCTATACCCACAACATCCAGATGGATTCGCCCAAGATGACTCCGCTCATCCAGGAGATCCTCGCCCTTGGGCAGGATATGTTCGGCAAGCAGTCTCCGACTTACGTCTGGGGCTTCAACTCCTGCTACTGCCTCGTCCAGGCGATCGAGCATGCTCAGAGCCTGGATCCCAAGGTAGTGGCTGAGGCTTGGGAAAACATGCCCTCCATCGACACGGTTTACGGTCCTGGGGTCATGGGCGGCCTCAAGAGCTACGGCATCAAACACAACGTGAGCTACGCTACGCCGTTCAGTATGTTGAAGGACGGCAAGGTGGAGTTCATCGACTTCCTGCCGGTAGAACTACCGTAGCACAGTCTCATCGAATCTCTGAGCCCGGCTGTTCTGCGAAGGGAGCCCCTATTCGTGGGACGGCCGGGCTGGTACAAGTGTCTGTACGAAGACTAGAAGGAGACGCGAGGTCTTGAGCGGAAGTCTGCTGGCCCAGAGCGCGGTGAACGCCCTGGTGTTGTCATCGCTATACATCCTCATGGCGCTTGGCTTCGCCCTACTTCTCAGCATCATGGGCGTGGTCAACTTCGCCCACGCCGTTATCTACATGGTCGGCGGCTATGTTTGCTACGAGCTCATCGTCACTGCGGGACTCAATAACTGGGTCGCCTTGGCCATCACGGCTTTGGGGCTGGGCCTGTTCGGACTCTTTTTGGAGAGGTTTGGTTTCCGCCCGTTCTTTGGCAATACCAACCGCATCATCGTCCTCACTCTTGCCGTCATCGTCATCCTCGAGTCCCTCGTGAACGTACTGGTCGGCAGTGAGGTAAGGGCGATCCCCAGCTTCTGGTCGGGAAGCTTTCAAATCAAAGGTGTATGGATCGCCCACGAGAGGATCATCGCGTTCGTGGCGGCAGCGGTGCTTCTGATTGCGGTGTTCACCTTCATACGACGCTCACGGACAGGCCAGCAGATGCTGGCCACATCCCAGGATTTCGTGGGCGCCACCCTTCAGGGCATCAACATCTACCGTATCACCGCCATAGCGGCCTTCATCGCCTGCGCGCTGGCGGCGGTGGCCGGTGGCCTGATGGGATCACTGATGTTTCTGAACCCTTTTGCGGGCGACCAGATGCTGGTGCGGGCCATCCAGGTGGTCATCCTGGCGGGCATCGGCAGCATCGGCGGAGTGCTGGTCGGAGGGCTCATCTTGGGGGTGCTCAATGCCTTCCTGCCTCTGTGGTTGGAGGGGAGCGCCGTTGATGCTGTCGGCGTAGCGGTCATCATCGTCATCATGCTGTTCAGACCGCAGGGTCTCTTCGGTCACGAGGCGTAGAGTCATGAGCACCGAGAAATCGCCTGGAGGACCACAGTTGTTAGAGTCCAGATGGTCCAAGCTTGCGGGCTTACTGCTGTTACTGGTGATCTTGTTCCTGGTACCGGTAATAGTCGGTGGGCGTCCGTACGTGCTGCACGTCGGAGTGATGGTGCTACTCAACATCATCATGGTAAGTAGTCTGCGGACGATCTTTCTTTCTGGGCAGATCTCCGTAGCCCACGCGGCCTTTGTCGGTTGTGGCGCCTATTTTGCCGGCGTCCTCGCCAAGCAGTTCGCCCTCGCTCCCTGGATCACCATCCCCGCGGGAGCGATCATGGCGATGGTGCTGGGGGTTCTCTTGGGCATCCCCTTCACCCGGGTGAGAGCCATCTACTTCGCCATGGTGAGTCTGTTCGGGGGGATCTTCCTGGTGGACCTCATACGTGTCGCCCGCACCTGGACCGGGGGCGGCACGGGTCTCTCCAAAATACCACCTTTAGCCCAGAGCTTCGTGGGGCAGAAGGTCCCCTACTACTACTGCACGCTGGCCCTCACCATCGTCTGCCTGATCATTCTGTGGCGAATAGAGCACAGTCGGGTGGGAATGAACTGGAAGGCCATTGCCCAGTCGCACCTGGTGGCGTCGAGCGTCGGCATCAACGAGGCCTTCTATCGAGTCCTGGCTCTGGCCGTCGGATGTTTCTTCGCCGGACTGGCCGGCGCCTGGTATGCCCACTTCAACATGACTCTATCGCCCGACTCCTACGGCTTCCTGCCCAGTATTTTCCTGGTCATGTACATGTTGGTAGGTGGACAGAAAAGCTTCGCAGGGCCGATCATCGGCGCAGGCCTTCTCTATTCGATCCCTGAGATCTTCCGCAGACTCGGTACGGCGGCGCCACTAGTCTTGGGCGTCGTCATGCTCATCGTGGTCTATCTCATGCCGGAGGGTCTGGCCGGTCTATATGACCAGCTGAAAGGGCAGCTGCTTAAGAGCCGCGAGGAAAGGGTGACCAAGAGTGCTGCTGAAGACTAGGGGACTCTCCAAGGTCTTCGGGGGCCTAAGGGCCGTTGCAGACCTCGATATACAGGTGGCCGACGGACAGATCGTGGGCCTTATTGGGCCGAACGGGGCCGGTAAGTCGACGGTGTTCAATCTCATCACGGGCGTCCTTCGTCCCACCGCCGGACAGATCATCTTCGACGGCGCCGACATCACTAACAAAAAGGCGCACGTCACCGCCAAGCTGGGGATCGGCCGCACCTTCCAATCGGCTTATCTGTTCCCGGACTTCACCGTGCTCGAGAACTTGGTGGCGGCATCGTTTCTGCATCCCAAGTGCAATTTCTGGGAGGCGACCCTCCGCACCCCTGGGTACCGGCGCAAAGAAGCAGCCAAGCTGGAGCAGGCGAAAGAGATCCTCGAATTCGTGGGGCTGGAGCCCATGCAGGACGAGCTTGCCAAGAACCTTGCCCACGGCTACCAGAAGGTGCTCGGCGTGGCCCGAGCTCTGGCGGTCAAGCCCAAGCTGTTGCTGCTGGATGAGCCTGTCGCCGGCATGACCGCGGAGGAGATCGCTTTTTCTCTAGACGTTTTCAAAAAGATCCGGGAGCAGGGAGTAGCCATCCTTCTCATCGAGCACAATCTGGAGTTCATGACCCTCTGCGACAGAGTGTTTGTCCTCAACTTCGGCCACAAGATCGCCGAAGGCACACCTCAAGAGGTGCGCAAAGACGCCGATGTCTGCGAGGCTTTTTTCGGGACCGAAGATGACTAGACGAGATCAACGATGCAACTAGACATCAGAGATATCCGCATCCACTACGGCAAAGCCATAGCCGTGGACGGCGTCTCCATCCGGGTGGGCGCCGGCGAAGTAGTGGCTATAGTGGGAGCGAACGGCTCCGGCAAGAGCACTATTCTGGAGGCCATATCAGGTCTTACTCCCCTCAGTTCTGGGGAGATCTGGTTCGGGGAGGAGCGCATCGACCGGCTGCCCGCATACGAAATCGTCAGGCGCGGTCTGATGCAGGTGCCCGAAGGCCGACGGTTGTTCCCTTACCTCTCTGTGTGGACCAACATGCAGATGGGTGCCAGCCTCCGCAAGGACAAGGCAGGCATAAGAAAGGATATGGAGGAAGTCTTTGAGCATTTCCCCATCCTCAGGGAACGCCGCAATCAGAAGGCCGGCTCGCTCAGCGGTGGCGAGCAGCAGATGCTGGCCATCGCCCGAGCCATGGTGGGCAGACCCAAGCTGTTGTGTCTAGATGAGCCGTCTCTCGGGTTGGCCCCTATTATGGTCAATGGGCTGGTGCCGGTCATCAAAGACATCAATGAGCAGGGCGTCGGAGTCCTTCTTGTCGAGCAGAACGTCCCGCTGGCCCTCAAGGTGGCCGACCGAGCCTACGCACTGCAGGTAGGTAAGGTGATTCTGGAAGGTGATGCCGAGACGTTCAGGTGCAACGACGTCGTGAGGAAAGCCTACCTGGGAGGCTGACGGCTGGTTCCTAAATGACTGCGTGCACGCCGGGCACCCACTTCTCCTCCGTCCGCCGATGCTACGACCGTTCGGGCCATACACTGCTGCACCGACCGCTCCGTCTGCTGCCTGCGAAACCCCCATTACGATGAGGCCGGCAGCTTCTCTCATGCCTTGGATGATGCCGTGCTCTATCTCTAGGATTTTCGCTCTCGAAACCTCAACCCAGCCGGGGTCACTCCGGCCCAGACGAAAAGCGGTTAGAACGTCGACCGGTAAATCGGGAACCTCCGGCATAGATCGATCACTTCGGCCCTAATCCGTGCGCGGAGCGCCTGGTCTTCGGGGTGCAGAATGACGTCCGCTATCCATCGGGCGATGGAAAGGATTTCATCCGGCCCCAGTCCGCGGGTAGTGAGGGCCGGGCTTCCCAGACGAATGCCGAATGGTTTCTGGGCCGTTCCCTTGTCACCTGGGACGCGGTTCTTGTTGACGATGATGTTCGCCTCCTCGAGGAGGGTAGAAACGCGGTCGCCATCGATCTCTTGGGGCGAGAGATCCAGCAGCAGCAGATGATTATCCGTGCCGCCGGTGGAGATGGTAAGTCCCAACCTCTGAAGCTCTGTGGCCAGCAAGCGCGCGTTTGCCAGAACTCTTCGGATATAGTCCTTGTATTCGTAGGTCGACAGGTGCTCGAGACCCACGGCGATGGCAGCGATGTTCGCCTGATGAGGACCCCCCTGCAGCAAAGGGAAGACCGCCCTGTCCAGCTTGGCGGCGTGCTCTTGGCGGCAAAGGATGAGCGCCCCTCTGGTCATACGTAGGGTCTTGTGAGTAGTCGTCGTTACGATGTCACAATGGGGTACAGGGTTCGGATGATTTCCGGTAGCGACCAAGCCGGCGATATGAGCCATGTCGGCCATAAGGTAGGCTCCCACTTCTCTAGCGATTCCTTCAAAGCGGGCATAATCGATTGTCCGCGGATAAGCGCTGGCTCCACAGACCACCAGTCTAGGCCTCACATTGAGGGCCATCTCCCGGATCTTGTCGTAGTCCAGAAGCCCGGTGTGCGGATCAACGCCATACTGGGTCACCCGAAACAGCTTGGAGACGATGTTCACCTTGGCCCCGTGGCTGAGATGCCCTCCGGCGCCAATGTCCATACTCAAGATCTGGTCGCCGATCTCCAGGAGAGATAGGTAGGCGGCGATGTTCGCCACCGAGCCGGAGAGAGCCTGAACATTGGCGTGTTCCGCCCCGAAGACCTTCTTCGCTCGGCTGACTGCCAGAGACTCGATCTTGTCGATGTTCTCCAGCCCGCGGTAGTAGCGTTCCCCGGGATATCCTTCGCTGTATACGCCGGAGAGCATCGAGCTTATCGCTTTCATCGCCGATTTGGGCGGGTAGTTCTCCGACGCGATCAGATTGATCGTCTCTTCGTTACGCCGCATCTCGTCCCGGATCAACCTATCGATCTGAGGATCAAACTCCCGCAGCTTGACTTCAAGCAGGCTCCTCGCCGCGTCCATCCGCCCCCCTCCGGTTGCAGCCGCTGCGCGCTTGAAACGAGCCGGCAAATCGGCGGCTGAGGTCGCGGTGAAAACACGTGGCGAGACTGCTTAGCAAGAGTCACGAGCATCGCGAAGCCACCGAGACCATGTTTGGCATTCTTGCGATGCCACTACACTACCAGAGGGTGGGCCGCTTCGTATCAGCAATCCTATTCTTCGGACACAACCGAGAGCCACAAGAGCGCAATAGGTATGCGCCGCAAAGAGCGTGAAGAGCAGCGCTATTCACACGACTGAGGACGACGTCAAGCCCCGATCTCAGACCCGACGGTTATCGCCAGCGGCTCCATGGTTATCTTGGCGCCTTTGGTACGCAGTTCATCCATCGTGGCCTGTATGTCATCGACGTCCATAGCCACCGATTGCGGGCCGACTGCGTCGTTGGGATCCTAGTGCTCTCTTAAGCACCACGCGTAAGTGAGCTTAGCGTACTCCTCGACTTCATCGTCGGTGCGGAAGTCCTCGACGCCGCAAGCATCGTAGTGGACCATGTCCGCGACTTCCCGGACTATCTTGGGACCGGGCGCAACCGCTTCGTAGCCGACCACCATCATGTCGTAGATGGTCAGTGGCTCTGGGATGCCGACTATCTCCTTGATGGCCTTCTCGGCCCCCGGGCTCGACGTAGCCGTATACCATTGTGAGGCCAGACCCAGAGTGGTGGCCGCCAGCTGCATGTACAAAAAGACGTTGGCCATGCTCGACTGATAGAGAGGGGCCGTGTCCTCCATGGTGCGAGGCTGGCGCGGCAGACCGACCTTGGCCCGCCAATCGCACAGGGCGAGGATGAAGACCGGCGCATCGCGAAAACTGTTACGCGCTGCTGCCTTCTTTGCCGGATCGGTTATGGCGGGAGCGCGCTCGTCCAGAGCGGCGACGATTCCCGCCTTGACTTCGGGATCCCTGATGACCACGAACTCCCACGGCTGAGTGTGAAAACCCGAAGGAGCCCAGCGGGCCAATTCCATGATCTTGGTGATGTATTCTTCTGGAACAGGGTCGGGCTTGAACTGACGAACGCTCCGCCTTCTTTTCACCAGGTCGAGCAGGCAGCCATATTGTTCCGTGCTCTCCACGAGGACCTCCACTACTAGCCTCTGAAATGGGTACTACATGATAGGGCATACGTCGGCCTCCTGGTTGCTCTGCCTACGCTCCGCCATATGATCTCGTGCCGACGAGTACTGTTCGAAGCTCCTCAGACAAGGCAGCTGTCGACGGCCACCTGGAAGCCCCCCGCTCATGACCACCAGAAGTCCCGGCCCTGGCTGCGGCCTAGGCCCCTCCGCGATTACTTGGCCGGCGTAATGGGTAGACTGCCGCTACGTGCGGTCTAGAGCCGCAGAACTGTTGTAGAGCTCGTTTCACCGACTCCGATCAGAGAGGATGGATTATGCAGCTCACTCTGACCGATGAAGAAGCCCAGGTCCTGGCCGATGCGGTGAAAGGCCGCCTGGACGGACTACTGATGAGTATTGTCAAGGCCGATACGCGGTCCTTCAAGGATAGGCTCATTGAGGAAGGCGCGATCCTCGAGGCCATATATGGGCGACTCGGATGCGTGCACGAGGAATGGACCGAGGCTAGGGGCTGTGACTTCAAGCCGTCGGAGTGAGCAGACCCGATCTATAAGGATGGCTTCCGACGTCGAGCGTTCGCATCGTCTGAAAGACCCGCAGTACTTGAGGGCCCCCTTCGCGCGGCCGATCGTGCTCGGATGATAAGCTGTACGCCCGTCGATCGATAATGGTCGACTCAAGTGGTACTCAACCAACAAGACGGGGGCCCGTGAAATGAAGTTGCGTAACGTTCTGATCCTGCTTGTCATCTCCTTGCTTCTCATACCGCTGGCTGCCTGCGGTGAAGACGCCAAGTCGACGGATACGACCGTTGCGGCGACGGAAACGACAGCGGGATCCGACGCCCCGTCAGGGGAGAAAGTCGCCATGATGGCGTCGAACGCTGTCCTGGACGCTATCGGCGCGGGCGCGAAGGACGGCAAAGTGGTGCGCCCACTGACGGCCTGGATCATCAGCAGTGCAAACACGGCGAACATCTACTTCGTAGCCATGGAGTTCTCGAGCAGCACGGAGAATCACGTAGGGCTGTGGGCCACCGATGACCCAGGAGGCGCCGGCCGGTTCTGGGCGGTCGATGGCGTGGCCAAGGACGTGACGACGTTCCCCAAGGGTGACAAAGCCGAGCCGAAGATCTCCAGTGACGACGCAGGAGCTAAAGAGGCGCTTGCCAAGTACGACGTCCAGTGATTGACGACCGAACGACCCAAGACGGACACGCGCGTGTGCAGGTTCGAGGGTGAGACGCCCGTGACGCCCAGCTAGTCGATTCTGACCCCATAGATCTTCTGACCCCGCGTCCCCACCACGATCATGTCCCCGAAGGCCGCGGGCGAAGCCTCGATATTCGTTCCCAGGTTGAGGGAATCAAGGACCTTCCCCGTTGTTCCCTCGAGCAGGAACATGTTGCCGATGGAATCGCAAAGCACGATGTAGGACTTGCCCTGTGGCGTATACAAGGCCAGGGGCGAACTCCAAGAGTAATGGTCGAAACCGGTGCTCCACACCTCCCTACCCGTGCGCTTGTCGAGCGCCACCAGGATCCCCGACTCTACGTTCGGGGTGCGGGCGATGGCGTATATCACAAGATCGGCGATATCCTCTTTGCCCAGCACCGGCGTGGCCTGCACGCCGCCGGAGACGCCACTCACTGTGTAGCAGTCATACATGGGGGTCTCCCAGACGATCTCCCCGGTCGCCGCGTCGATCTTCCAGATGGGAATCCCTCCACGCCTGGGGTCCGCCGCTCCCTTTCTGGTTATGTGGAGGGACGTAGAGATATAGAGATAACAGGTGCCATCTTCGGGCGATTCCTCGAATATGGGGGTGCTGTTCGTGTCGTCCAGGACGTCCTGCACCCAGATCAGCTCCATAGTGTTCAGATCGAAACACATGAACTTCCCCCCGTTCTCGGCTACGTAGAGGTAGTTCTGCCAGATGACGGCCGAGTCTTCCATGCCCCACCAGCGGGTACTTGGAGTGTTACCGGCGCCGTTGGAATAGTTGGGCGCCGTGTAGTTCACTTTGATCGCCTGGCCGGGTGAGATGGAGAGGGTGCCGGCCTTCTTATCGAACTGGGTGTTCAACCTGATGGTGTAAAGCAGACCGTTCTCGCCGGGTTCGATGATGGTGTCGGACTCAACGTCGAACAGTGCGCTCGAGTCGTAGGCGTGAAAGGAACGGTACGCATTCGGATCCTTGCTGCGTCCGAAAGTGTAGAGCAGCTTCTGGTCGATCAGACTATAGAGACGCGATCGCACGCTCTCTTTGCCCGGCGAATTATCGCCATGGCCGACGAACAGAAGGGGAGTCCCGTCGGGATAGAGACTCCCCGTCCCTTTGAAGGGCCCCCCGCCCGAGACGATGGTCTCCCTCGTCCGGCTGCCGTCTTTGAGGTCAAGAAAATGGATGTTGCCGTCCAGACAAGGGTAGATCACCTCGGTCAGATCGGGGGCAGCCTTTTTGTCCGCCTTGATGTTCATGACGGCCTTGATGTCGGCAGGCCATTTGACGATCAACGGCTGACCGGTCCAACCGCTCCCCGTCCACGAGCCCGTGCCGGTCGCCTTCGCCACGCTCCCCGTATTGGCGCTCCACACCGTGGTCAACTTCGCCTGCTCCACAACTACTTGGCCGTAGGAGGCGCCCTCACGATAGTTGTTCCCTCTGAACGTGACTATGCCCTCTAGGTTCGTGTAGTCCCTACCCGGTCCGAAGAATATGGTGTTCTGCCTCTGGAACGAGGATATCTGGGTTGTTCCCCGGAAGATCTTGGTGGTGATGCTGAAAGCTTCGGGACTCGTCTCAGCCGTCGCCCGCACCGACATGTTGATGCCCGGGACCGTACTGGTGGTCGAATCGGAAGGCTCGTGGTCAGACCCGGTCGTAGAAGCGGACGAGGTGGAGTCCGTAGACGATTGCGTGGTCTTCGAAACACTCGAGCCGACGCTTTGCCCGGAGCCCGTAGAAGAGTCGGAGCCGCGCCCAGATGAGTCGCCGCCATGGAAGAGGAAGATGGCGCCCACGACTATCAGGGCGATGACTGCCGCGGCGCAAACCGCGAACACGGCTCGACGTCTAGCTATGACTCTGCGCCGGCGCCTCTCACTTGTATACACGGAACGGCGGTATTCATTCATGATATTGCCGTGTTGTACATACTGGCCGGCATTCTAGCAGGGAAGACGGAGAGAAGGCCGGGGCGCTTCGATCCAAAGGCGGTGTTAGCGTCTGTGGTCTGAGCCCAGGCCGACGCGATATAGTGAGTGCGTGAACATCGTCTCTGAAGACGCCACCGATCCTCACGCAAACAGCCACCCGGTCGAGAGTCGGCTGGGCACAGATATTATCGCCGGCGGACTCATGTTGCTGCTCGCGCTCACCGGCATCGCCCTATCGCTCATGCCCATCGTGGCCGACCAGCTCCAGTCGGTGTTCGACCTTTCCGACGCCCAGATCGGGTTTTTGACATCGGTCTTCATGTTGTCGTTCGCCGTCGTATCCATTCCGTGGGGGCTGGCCGCCGCCCGCTTGGGTGGGGGCCTGCTCGCCGTCGGTCTGATTGTAGCTGTGGCCGGCTCTGTGGTGTGCGCCTTCGCGAACGGCTACGGAGGACTGGTGGCAGGCCGGCTCATCCAAGGGGTAGGGCTCGGCGCGATAGTCCCCACGGTGGGCGTTGTCATCCCCGATGCGATAACGCCCCGATTCAGGGGAAGAGCATGGGGGATCTTCGGAACGGGCCACGGCTTCGGCGTACTCCTTGCGCTGTTGGCCTTGCCGAGCGTCGCGCAGGCGGGTGGGTACCGAGCGGTCTTCCTGACGGTGGCAGGTGTCATCGTGGTCTTCGGCGCCGTGTCTCTTGCTCCGGCGCCGGTGCGCCACAAGCCGACCCGCTCGGCCGATACTCCCAAGACGGCCGATCTCCTACGCGCCTTGGGGACCACCGTGATCAACCCACAGGTCCTTCTGATATGCCTCTTCAACCTGGCCGCGCTCTCCGTGGGCGTGGGCGCACTTGCCTGGACGCCGAAGTTCATGTCGACCGAGTTCGGGGCGAGTCTGCAGACGGCAGCGTACCTGACCGCCGGATTGGGTCTGGCCGCGCTGGTTGGGAACCCGGTGGGAGCGGTGGCCATGGCCCGCTGGGGCAAGCGAAAGGTGATCGTGACCTCGATGCTTCTGATGACGGGCTGTATAGCCCTTGTTCCTTTCCTTCCCCGGCTGTGGATGATCTTTGTACTCGTGACTCTCGCCGGCTTCTTCACCATGGCCTACTTCTCCCCGCTCTTCTCCGGAGTGGCTGAGGTGGTCACAACGCCGGCCGAGGTGGGCGCGGCCACAGGTCTGCTCGAGGTGTTCGGCTTCGTCGGCGCCTTACTCATGCCGTGGTTGTTCGGACTTCTCCTCGACACCGTCGAGGGGACCGGGGGTTATATGCTTGGCTATCTTCTCCTGGCAGGCGTCTCGGTCGTCGCCTGTGTGGGGCTCTTCTTCCTCCGCCTGCCGGTGCGAGCGACGACACGTTGACCACCTGTCCCGGGGTGGAGGCGAGGCGATCGTGCGCGACAAGACGTAGGTGGCTGCGCCCACGCTGTACGCTCGGACTCGCGCTCGCCTCGATCGCGACGGTCCTTGATGATTCGAGGGCCGATTCTCAGGGTAAGACTCCGCCAGGTCCACGTCTCCGGCCCCCGCATCGTCGGGCGGCCGAACGCCGACTGTAACGGAGGATGGTACATGGAATTCATGATCCCCCCGGGTCTGAAGACGGAGCACGCTGAGCTGCACGCCACGCTGCGCAAAGGGACGGAAGAGAGCGATGAACTCGGCGCCGCGGCATTGGCCGTCGCCGAACTGATGCATCCGCACTTCCTCAAAGAGGAGGAGTATGCGCTGCCTCCGCTGGGTCTCTTGGGCGACCTATCCAGAGGTGCAGTGGCTCCAAGCGCGAGAGACGTGCTCGTCTTGACCGACAAGCTCAAGGCCGATCTCCCTCAGATGCTGGCCGAGCACCGGTCGATCGTCGCGGCGCTGGAAAGGCTCTCGTCGGCTGCAAGGGAAGCGGGCAGGCCCGAATACGTCCAGTTCGCCGAAGCGCTCACGCTGCACGCCCAAAACGAAGAGGAGGTCATGTATCCGGCGGCGATCTTGGTTGGCGAATACGTCCGCCTCAAGACCGGCTCGGCGTAAGCCTCGCGTCATCATTAACAGCATCGTGGCCGGACGTCTCGATTATGGAGGACGCAACCAAGCCTATCTTCCATACCGTGGGGCACTCGACCCGGACGCTGGACGAACTCGTGAGGCTGCCTGCCGGTTACGAGATACGGCAGGTAGCGGATGGGCGGGACGCGCCCGTCGCGCTCTCGCGGCGAAACGTCCTTCTTCAGTTGCTAGGCCGCCAACTTCTCAGCCACCAGTCGTTTGGCCAGAGCCACGATCGTGAATACCGGCGGCATGCCCATGGGCTCCGCGAGAACGCTGGAATCGCACACATAGAGACCGGCCATCGGTGTTTGGAGATCGGTGTCTATCTGATCACCGATGCGCACCGTACCGGCCGGGTGGGCGCCTCTGGGAGGAGTGTTGAAGATCGAGGCCGGATCGCAACCGGCTCGGACCAGGATCTTCTTGGAAATCTCCACGCCGCGGGCGATCAGCTTCTGATCGTTCTCGGTGAGCGGTTTGGACACGGTGCCGTCGGGCTTGACCCAGCCGGCGAACTCGTCGCGCATCTTGGCCATGATGCCCAGGGTATGAGGGAAGTACCTCATGTTCGCCACTCCCTTGATACCGCCGCCCATCATCAGGCCCAACATGTAGAGAGGCCAGGGATCGATGCAGTCCATCAGGATGATGCCCTCATCCGCGAGGTCCATGGTGCCGGTACCCATGGGCATGTCCGGGCCGGAACCCCGGCCGGAGTAGACTCCGTAGGTGAGCACAAGTGGGTCGATGATGACTCCCTGGCCCGCGTCGGGGAAGCCGGATGCCTGCATGATGGGCGGGTTGCTCAGGCCACCCCCGGCCAGGACTACATTCTCGGCCTCGATCCAGAATTCGCCCGATCGGCCAACGCCTCGCAGGCCGGTGACGCGGCCGTCTTTCGCAAGCACCTGCTGTGCCTTCATCCGTGTCTTGAGCCGGGCTCCGTGGCCGATCGCCTCCTCGACGAACTCCCGGGCGGTCCATTTGGCTCCCTTGGCAGAGCCGGCGAACGGCCTTTTCACTCGAGAGCCGACCTTCTCCCACTTCATGAAATGCGGCATGGGCTTCCAGTCATAACCCTCCTCACGCGCCGCTTCCATGATTCGTTTCTGAGCCTCCCCGATGAGGCGGTCGGGAGTGGGAGACGGCTTCAGGTCTCGCCTGACCTCCTCGACATAAGGCGACAGGTCGATCCCGAATCTGTCCTTAAGCCAGGCCGGAGGCTCGAAAGCAGTGCCCAGATAAGCCATGGTGCTACCGCCTACCGTGAGCAGTCGGACCATCTGGGTGCCTTCTGTGGAGCCAAGAGAGAAGAAGCGATCCGCCATGAAGAACATGGTGGCGTAGTTGCCCTCCGGCCTGTGGTAGGCGCCCTGCTCGAGGAGTAACACGTCCTGGCCGCGCAGGGCCAACTCCCGTGCCACCGTGGCGCCCCCCGGTCCGCTACCGACCACGACGGTCTTCGCACTCAAACGCTTGGTATCGGCCGCCATCCTCATTCCCTCCTTCACCTAAGGTCGCAGGGCCCAGAGTACGGCTGGCCCCGTCTTTGCTTCAACCTCTCCCTTCTTCACTCTTTGGGCGGGTCGCCATCAAACACGCCGTTGGGATTGAGGAAGATCTTCCCAGGCGGACCCGGCAGCGGAAGCAGCCACTCAGGGGCGCTTCTGGGAAAAATGAGCCTGGTCTGCCATTGGATATTGAAATCGGCAGGCCTCACGTCCCCGTAATACTTATTCACCCCCTCGACCAGCTCAGTACCGTTCTTGGCGGTGGTATAGGCCTCTTCATAAACATCCAAGTATTTGAGCGACCAATCGACGCAATCAGTGTACGTGCGGGATGGGTCGTCATGGACCTCCTCGAGAATGCGGAGTTGAGGCTCATCGTGGTGACCGGGGATGACGATCCGCGGATCGAAGTCCATGAGCCTCTTGATATCGGCCCTCCACTTCACGCGGCGCTGAACATCACTCTCGAGCGTCCACACGTTGCACTGGTGGAAGGCCACGTCGGTCGCACACGCCACTTTCAACGATGGCACCCAGACCACCGAATTGTTGACGCTGTCTCCTTCCCAATCGTCGAAGAAGAGCAACTCGTGGCCTTCCAATTCGAGACGTGGCTCATGAAGCGGCATAGGGATCGTGGTCTTGCTCGGGATATCGTTCCCGAATCGATCGATGCTCCACATGTCCACTTTGTCGACCGAAGTGAAGACAATATCCTTGACGACGCTGGGCAGAGCTACGATTTTTGCCTCGGGGAACTGGTGCGCGAGCACACTGAGGCTGAAGTGGTGGTCTGGATGGAAATGAGAGATATAGATGTGCGTGAGGTTCCTCCGCATCGGAATGATCTCGGCAACCATCCTGTGACAGTCGCTGAATAGCTGAGGCGCGTCGATCAGGATGGCGTCTCGATCCCCGTAAAAGAGCGTCGAATTGGCGTTGAAAGCCAAGTAACTGTGCAGGAATACCTTGTAGCTCAAGGACACGTCGGCTCCCTTCTCACGATTGCATCGTGATGTTAGCTTCGAGTGTTTATGCGCCGATGCTTCCCAGCATAGCGCACCAGGCAACATAGTACGTATCGAGCAGCCGGGTCAAGTAGTGGCGCTTTCGGACGGGTGGATCGAACGCTCGAAGATCCGCTGCAGACGGTACTTGTCTGCACAGCCGATTCAGGGCCGTAGTCGGGGAGGAATCGTTCATTCGGCAGGCATACGTGGATCCGGGCGTCGCCTTCAGCTTCGATCAGTCCTTTCTACCGGTCATGACGGCGCTGCTCGGGGGGATGGGCAATCGGGGGTGTTCATTGGTCGATGATGGCCTTGCTTGTAGTATTCTTTTGTCTATTGCGAAATACGCCGTGTGATTACTTGAGGAGGTAGCAGTGAAAAAGGGAGCGACTGGTGTAATAATCCGTTTTGTACTCAAGGATGAAATCAAAGCATCGATGAACGAGCAGGCTTTACAAGATCATCTTGGTCATCTTGTCGAAAAATATAAAAAAGTACCCGGTTTGTTGGAGAAGACTTTCTTTGTCGATGCTGACAATCTAGACCAAGGAGCTTTTTTGATCTTCGAGTCCAAAGCCGACTGGGATACCTATACGACCACCGCACTGTATAAGAACGCCGTCTTAGATATTTGCGAAGGGGAACCAAGTATCGAGATCTACAGTCTCACTGCCTCACTGAAGGATGGGGTTATTTCTTAGTGGGGGAGTCGGTCTGAGTTGGTTTGCTCGAGACCGCTTGGAGGCGTTTGCGGCCGAGCTCCTTTCGCGCGTCGACTGGGGATGACGCGCATGTAGGCACCCGCAACGGCCGTCTCGAGTCTGGTCCACTTACCAGATCACCCTCGGCCCATTCCACCGTCGGCCCGGCCGGTTTGTCGAACGCACCGTCCGCAGTCTGGGTATCCTTGGGAGCGCAGAGGCAACACACTATCTCCCAGACGGTGAGGAGGCGACACTCTGGGTCTATCCCTATCGCCACATGTCATAGTCCTGATAACGGGAGGCTTGATCTTCCTGTGCATCCTGGGGAGCAAGATCTCTGAGCGTATCGGCGTTCCGGCTTTGCTCGTCTTCCTGGGAATCGGGATGCTCGCCGGTTCCGATGGAATCGGCGGTATCGACTTCGATAACGCGGCCGTGGCGAACCTCGTCGGTACGTTCGCCCTCTGTTTCATCCTATTCTCCGGGGGTCTGGACACTAACTGGCGAAACGTGCGCTATGTGCTCGGACGAGGCGTTACCCTCGCCACCCTAGGAGTGGTGATCACGGCCGGTCTCATCGGGGTTTTCACCTGGCTGCTTCTGGACTTCACGTGGCAAGAGGGGCTCCTGCTGGGAGCGATCATATCGAGTACCGATGCGGCCGCCGTCTTTGCCTTGATGCGGTCCCGCAAGGTCAGTCTCAAAGGCCAGCTCAGACCACTACTCGAACTTGAATCAGGCAGCAATGACCCCATGGCCTTCTTTCTCACGGTATTCTTGCTGGGTGTGGTCACCGGAGAGACGACCTCTTGGTGGTCACTCATATCGTCCTTCGCCATCAGCATGCCGGTGGGTTTTCTGGTAGGAATGGCGGCGGGGCTCATAGCCGGGTGGATACTCTCCCGCGTCAGCCTGGAATACGAGGGCCTGCGTCCCGTACTCAGCATGAGCATCGTCCTCGTCGCGTACGGTCTGAGCGAGTTGCTGCAAGGAAACGGATTCTTGACCGTCTACGTCTGTGGATTGGTGGTCGGCAGCAAGGACGTCACCAACAAGCGCACTCTGCTTCGGTTCCACGACGGCGTCGCCTGGCTGATGCAGATCGTCATGTTCTTGGTCTTAGGATTGCTGGTGTTCCCGTCCCAACTCCCCGGCATTGCCATCCCGGGAGTCCTGGTCAGCGTGTTTCTCATGCTCGTGGCCCGCCCTCTATCGGTGATGATCTGCCTCGTACGCAGCAGGTTCTCCCTTGCCGAGCGGGTGCTTGCATCCTGGGCCGGACTCCGCGGCGCAGTGCCGATCGTGCTTGCCACATTCCCTTTCTTGGCAGGGATCCCGGGCTCTGAGCGGCTGTTCAACATCGTCTTCTTTGTGGTCTTCACGTCAGTGCTGTTCCAAGGCCGGACATTGATGCCGCTTGCGCGAAGACTCAAAGTGGACAGGCCGCTGGATACGAAGCCGCAATATCCGCTCGAGTTCGACAAGACACCAAAGCTCCGTGGCGACACGCTCGAAATAGACATCCTCGCCGACGCGGCCGTAGTCGGCCATCGAATCGCCGAACTGATGCTTTCCCAAGGAACTCTCATAGTGTTGATCCGGCGAGAGGACGAGTTCATAGTCCCGCGCGCGGACACGATCATCGAGCCCCATGACACGCTGCTTCTTCTGGGGCCAAAGATCGGACTTCACGCGGCTGAGGAGCTGCTGACGAGACTAAGGGAGTCGACATCGTACTGAGCGCGGATGTCCGGAGCGGAGAAACAGCAAGATGCAGCATACAGATGAGAGCAGCGTATGTAGTGGCGCCTCGCAGATACGAGATACGCGAGGTTCCCACCCCACGGACCACCGACAGCGAGGAGACGAGGGAGGCCAACCCCTTCCCACGCCGCGCCGGGCACGAACCGGCGAGCACGAACCGGCGGGCACCGTCGTGGAAGTCGGCAGTCTGGTGAAGGGTGTCGAGGCGGACGACGTGATCAAGACCAACCGAGCCAAGGTCATCCTAGTTGGCTGGCACCAGGCGCCCGCCACCTACGAGCTGTTCAACCGGATCAAATGCCCAATCGTCTATAATCCCCAAGGGATCGGTATGTCCACCTTACAGGCTGGGTGAGATTGGACAAGCATTCGAAGACAACCCGGGCAGAGACCCCGGTTATATCAAGGGCGTCGTCATGCCGTTTATGGAATAGACGGTAGCCTGGTAGAAGACGGCCTCAACTACAACCGCTTGGACATTTCCAGGCGCGGATACGGATAGTTCACGCATGCCTAAATTCAGAAGACATCACAACCGCACACACCGTGTGTTCTACGGATGGTACGTAGTAGCCGCGTCGTTCGCCATCCTTTTCCTCACCGGGTCGGCGAGCACGATAATCGGCGTCATGATCAAACCCATAGGCGACGACTTCGGTTGGAGTCGTACCTCGATATCCTCGGCCATCTTCGTCAACATGGCCGTGTATGCCCTGTCGCTCATCATCACGGGTCGTCTGTACGACCGCTTCGGTCCCAAGTGGGTGATCGCCGGCTCCACCGTCCTGTTCGCCGCGGGATTCGCGCTCATGGCGACTATGGATTCGTTGTGGCAGTTCCTGCTCTACTACGGGGTGATCGCTGCCGCCGGCTTCGGAGGCACCACCGTCCCCATCTTTGGCTCGCTCATGGGCCGGTGGTTCGACAAGTGGAAGGGATTGGCCGCAAGTTTGGCGCTCGCCGGCAACTGCCTTGGCCAGTTCCTCTTGATCCCTGTGTTCTCCGACCTCATTGACGGCTCCGGCTGGAGGATCACAAGCCTATGGATCGCCGGACTCTGCGGCGCGGTAGGTCTGGTGCTCACTCTAACCGTGATACGTGGTGACCCAGGGCAACTCGGGCTGAAGGCCTACGGGGCGGACAGCGGGAAGCAGTCGGCTATGAAGAAACTCGGTCGAGCGGCGGCGGTGGTCGAAGAGCCGCGCGGCGCGGCCGCGCCGGCCTTGGCGCCGGCGGCGGTAGCCGCCCGCCCCCGAGACCTGACACTCCTGGAGGCGATGCGCACGCCCGCACTGTGGCTCTACACCTTCGTCATGTTCGTGTGCGGCAGCGGGGACAATTTCGTCACCACCCATCTTGTACCGATGGTCACCGACTACGGTGTCTCCACGTCGGTGGCATCCAACATGCTGGCCTGGTTGGGTCTTATCAGTCTGGCCGGAATCCTGGTCGCCGGCCCCGTCTCCGACGCCATCGGGTACAAGATCCCCATCGCCATCACCTTCGCCATGCGGGTAGTGGTGTTCGCCATCCTTCTCAAATACCAGGGGATCGTTCCCTTCTGGGTCTTCTCGGTGAGCTTCGGCTTCACCGTGCTGGTCACCGCCCCGCTCACTCCGATGCTCGTCCGCACCCTATACGGCGTGACCCATATCGGCTTCATCTCAGGGTTCATCGTCACCGTACACATGATCGGAGGAGGGCTGTGGGCGTACCTCGCCGGTATCATCTTCGACAACACCGGTGATTACCGGCTCGCCTTCTGGATCTCGCTGGGATTCGCGGCCGCGGCCGCCGTCGCCATGCTTCTCATCCGGGAGAAACGGCATCTCCCCAAAGAGGGGTCGACCGGGACGGGACCCAGAGCAGATACGTAGTCGGGCTTGGAACTCGCGGTCCTGGCCCCCTGCCGTTCGGGTACGCCTGTCGACGTCGCGGGAGACTCAACCCGTATGAAGGCGAAGGCCCCGGCACCCCGGGGCCTTCGCCCGTCCTTCACTGTGTCATGCTCCGTGGCCCGGCCACGGGAACCACGCCGTGATCGGCATCTCCGGACTATTCGAACGCCTGCTCCGGTTTCCAGACCTTCCAGACCTTTCCTGTCAAGTCTGGGTCCGGACTGAGCGTAGCCTTGCCGGGCCGCCAGCCGGAGGGAGTGACCTCTCCGGTCTTCGCCACATGCTGGAAGGCCTGCACCTGTCTGATAAGTTCGGCCACATTACGGCCCACTTCGGAAGTGAGCACTTCCATGGCTCGGATGTTGAAGTCGGGATCAATGATGAAGCGACCGCGGATATCCACACCGGATGCTTCGTCATAGACACCATAGACCCGGCCGACATTGCCCCCCGGATCGGTGAGCATGGGGAAGGGAACCCCACCCTCGACCATCTTGGAGAGCTCTTCCTCCTGCCAGATCTTGTGAGAGAAACGAGAATCGACGCTCATGGCAAGGACTTCTACGCCCATAGCCTTGAGTTCGGGGTACTTGACGGCGACCGCCGACAATTCGGTCGGTCAGACGAAGGTGAAGTCCCCCGGATAGAAGCAGAGCACGATCCACTTGCCCTTGTAGTCGGAGAGCTTCACGTTCTTGAAGCCCCCCTCGACATAGGCGTTGACTTCAAAATCCGGCGCCGGATGACCTACACGCGCTGACAATTTTGGTGCTACCTCCTCGGCCGCAAGGGCCGGACTCGACGTTGCCTTTTCTTTGCTCGGGGGAACACCGAGCACGCCCGCTGCCGGTTTGACACAACCGTCTTTTGGTTCAGCCATAACGCTCCTTTCTCTAGCGTCTCCCCATTCTAGAATGATACCGAGAATACCGCGGTCCTAATCGTGGGTGTCGGAGCAGCGTTTGCCGGCTTCGCACTTACGGTCTGGACTACACATCCTTGCGGATCCCGCAGCCGTCCATGATCGTCTCGACGTCTTCCCACTTGTTCAGGGTATAGATGTGCAGGCCCTCGATGCCCGCCTCCATGAACCTGTAGATCTGGTTGATCGTGTATTCGATACCGGCCTTCTTGAACTCGTCGGGATCCTCACCGTACCGGCCTATGATGGCCGCGAGTTCCGCCGGAATAGAGCAGCCGTTGCTGACGGTCATGCGGATGATGGCGTCCTTGTCCAGCGCAGGCATGATCCCGAGCACCACCGGAGCCGTGATCCCAGCGTCCCGTATGCGGTAGACGAACTCCTTGAACGCCTCCACATCGTGGCACAACTGCGACATGAGGAACTCCGCCCCATTGTCCTGTTTGCTGCGCAGATGAGCGATATCCGCAGCAAAGGAAGGCGCCAGGATATGCTTCTCCGGATAGCAGGCGGCCGCTATACAGAAATCGGGGAATTCCCTCTTGATGTATCTGATCAGTCCATCAGCGTAGCTGAAGTCGCCCTGCGTACCTTCCCAACCCGCAGGCAGATCGCCCCTCATGGCGAGGATGTTCTCGATGCCCATGGACCGGTAATGGCCGAGCTCGCTGTTGATCTTCGCCTTGGCGTTGCCGATGCAGGTGAAGTGCGTCATGACCTCGGTGACCCCATCGTCGATGATCGCCTGGCACACTTCCACGTTGCGGCCCGCGTTGCTGCCGCCCGCACCGTAGGTGCAGCTGATGAAGTCAGGCTTGTAGTTGTAGTAGTACTGGAGCATCGACCTCAGCTTCTCCATGCCGGCATCGGTCTTAGGCGGGAACACCTCGAACGAAAAACTCATTCTGGAGTCTAGGATCTCGGTTATCTTCATGGTCACGGCCCTTCCAGGAATCGATTTGCCGGTACGCACAGGCCCGGAGCATTATCTACCCCTCGTTGCGCGACCGCACACATCCGCAACAACAGCGCCCTAAGGATGCCCGCACCCCAAGAATGCCGACCACACCCCGCGCACCATGCGGTACCCTCTCCGCCAGAAACACATCCAACAAAAAGGAGCCGGATCGTGGAGACGAAGGCATTCAACCCCTGGTCGTGGCAGGACCAGTTCGACTTCTCCCAGGCTGTAGAGGTCTCGGGCGTTCAAAGGACCGTCTACTGCGCGGGTCAGATCTCTTGCGACGCAAACGGCAAGTCGCTCTATCCCGGCGACATGGAAGCCCAGTTCCACCGCGCCCTCGATAATCTGGAGCAGGTGCTGGACCGTGCCGGCGGCCTGAAGTTGGCCGATGTCGTACGTCTCAACTACTACGTCACCGACGTTCCCGCCTTCCTCGAGGCCGTACCCAAGGTCGGAGCACGCCTCCAGGCCGCCGGCTGTAAGCCCGCGTCTACGGTGCTTTGCGTCCTCGGTCTGGCTCAGCCGGAAAGCATGATCGGGCTGGAGGCGACCGCCTGCGCGTGACCCGTCCGTGCGGGAGGTCCATCACTCGGGAGGCTTCCGGCAGACGATCTGGGCCATCGCCCGTGGAGGGTCTTCCAGAAGGCCTTCGAACTGGTGGATGATCTGCCAATCCCGGAACCAGCCGGCCAACTCACCGAGCCGCAGTAGGAAGTCCGGATTATGAGGCCTGCCGTATTTGGGTTGCTCCACGGTGAAGGTCTCGTAGATGAGGATCCCTCCTTTCCGAAGTGCGTTTCGCAGATGGGGGATGAGCGGCCGGTGAAGGTAGCGGAAGACCAAGACGGCCCGGTACTGCTCTTCTGGGAGTGGGCCCGTGCTGTTCTCCAGATCAACCTCCCAGAATTCCGCCGCAAGCCCACGTTCCGCCGCCGACCTCCGAGCCTCTCCCAACGCCTCGGCAGACCGATCGGCAAGGATGACCGGCAGACCCAGACCGGCCAGATAGAGTCCGTTCTCTCCCGAACCGCAGGCCAGATCCAAGATGGGGCCCTCCATATCTGCGTCCTCCAGCAAAGAGCTGAATCTCATGAGCAAAGGGTTAGGGGCCATCGAACACCTCCCACGCTCGGCCGACGTCGGCCGCGTCTGCTTTGGAGCCCAAACGAACGGGCACGCTAGAATAGTATGAAAGCATGTCTTGCCCGCGGGCTCCATGTTCGCGGCATTTCTCCTTCGAAGAATGGGGTGGCGATGGAACTTACAGACGCGCTGTTGGGAGATATTCCCATGATCGTGGCGGCAGGGACCATAGACCAGAGGGCGCGCGACGGGCTGCAGACCGCGCTTCGCAAGTGGACGGAGGCCCGCCACAACATCGTCTTTCTGGATCTCACCGAAGTCACTCAGATGGACGAAGTCGCCCTTCCGGTGCTCGCCGACTGGGTGGAGGCGTTGCACGGACGGGGATGGCTGGGTGTGATCAGCCCGGCCGACGGTGTCCGCCGCTTGTTGGAAGACAAGGGATTGCTCGCTCATCCGAATGTGCGCACCTTCGAGACCCGCCAGGCGGCCCGCATGGCGACGGGCGAGCGGCAAAGCACATGACCACTTTGACGGCCGCGAAACCTGTAAGGTGACACTCTAGAGGCGCCACCCGACGATCTTCAGGGACGTGGGGCGACTCATCTTGCTCGTCGTCCTCACCTTGGGGCCGGGTGTACCCCCGCCGTCCGGTCTCGGCTATATCGACGCCGCGTCCCGAAGACGAGGAGGACGATCCCGAGGGCCAGAACTGCCACTCCCCCCGCCATCAACCCGATGATCAATGGCTCGATGATGTCGAACCTTGCGCTGAGCCTCACATCGACCGCGACGGGCGCGCTCGCATCGCCGTTCATGACCAGCAACGCCCAGTCGCCATCCTGCAACTCCCACTCCAGAGTCTGGCTACCAGCCCCACCTACTTCGGCCACCCAGATGTCCTGTTTCGCCGGATCACCGGGGAGAACCGTCCCATCTACGTGATCGTATTCCACCGAACCCGCGCGTAGGTCGATGCTCGTGATGCGATCTCGGGCGACGCCGGAAACGTACTTGGAGACCTGCGCGGTGGGGGCGACACCGATGAACACCGGGGTCGGCAGCCTGGAGGAGCCGGTCACGCGTACGGTCGCCTGGGCATGGGACAGGCCCCAGCTCTGCCATCGGCCGCTCAGTTGCCCATTGACATCGGGAACGGTGAGGACAAAGCCGTTACTGCCTACGGTATGCGTGGCCGTGCTGAAGAACCCGGAGGAATCACTATAGAGTCGATCGACGACGAGGACCAGAACACCGGATGCAGCAGACAGGACCCCCGTGAGGGCCAGCAGAACTCCGAGGATCACTGAGACGGCTTTGAGCAGACGCATCGGCCCGATTTTACACGAGGTACGCCGCATCTCATCGTAACGGACGACCTCGTGAGTCTCAGCGCGGCGGATCTGGCCAGGGCTGCGCCGGCTTAGGCCTCGGTCTCGAACACATCGTCCACCACGTTCACAATGGACCAGACGCCTGAGGTCGCCCATTTCATGGCTTCATGAGTCTCCAGGCCGTTCGCGAACTCCCGTGCCCCGTCTCGGTCACTCCACTCGAAGACCACGTACACGAGCGAGGGATCGTCGGGGCTGCGGAAGACCCTGCCGCCCTTAGAACCCAGCCTCCTCCGCCGTGCCATATCCGACCGGAAGATGTTCTCGAACTCCGACCACTCGCCGATCTTGTGCTCCACGAAGACGTACGCCATGTCTCGGTCCTTTCTGAGGCATCTAACCCATAGGTCCTTACACCCAGCATACCTCCCCGGCGGACGGAGGGGGAGGAGAAGGAGGCACCCAAACGGCTCTTCTGATAAAGTCGTCGGCCGGTCCAGGCGATACTCAGAGCCGGCAGACTCCCAAGGTAGGTAACCGCCACGGCGGTTACCTACCTTGCCACACTTGGGACGCCGGATTTCACAAGGGAGAACGATGACCATAGCGCGGAGGATGGCCCTTGCCGTCACGGCGGCGGACGTACCGAAGTCATGAGTCGTGGGCCACGTCGCCCAGAGGGCACGGTGACCCGAGGGACGACGGCGCCCAACCGACTGCGTCGCATAGACCGCTGGATCGCCGTCTGTCAGGCCTCACTGCTCCTTTCTTCCGAAGAACCACCTGTGGTCGTCGACCTCGGCTTCGGCACCTCACCGGTCACGACGGTGGAGCTGTACCTGCGGCTGCGGGCGATTCGGAAGGATGTGGAAGTAGTCGGCGTGGAGATCGACCCTGCCCGTGCTGAAGCGGGTTCACGTTTCCTCGTTGAATACGGCCGTGCGGGGGACTTTCCAGGGCTGAGCTTCCGACTGGGTGGGTTCGAACTCCCGGTCCCAAGGCCGCCGCTGCTGGTACGGGCCCTCAACGTACTTCGGCAGTACGGCGAGGCAGAGGCTTGGCAGGCATGGGACCGGCTCTGCGCCGGAATCGCGCCGGGCGGCATGCTGGTCGAAGGGACCTGCGACGAGATCGGCCGCCGTGCCGCGTGGGTGACCCTAGGCCGATCCGATGCCACGGGCTCCCTCCTCCGGCGATCCGAGGGTTCTGGACCCGCGCAGCCCCGCACTATCACTTTCGCCACGCGGGTGGATGGTCTGGCTCGGCCGTCCGAATTGGCGGAGCGGCTACCTAAGACGCTGATCCACCGCAACGTCCCGGGTGAAGAGATCCATCGGTTCCTCACAGACTTCGACCGCGCCTGGGCGGTTGCGGCTCCACTATCGGTTTTCGGGCCGAAGCAACGGTGGATCGCAGCGGTCGAAGACCTCTCGCTGACCTGGCCGGTCGCGGCGCGGCCGCCCGCGGGCGGCCGCGCCCGTTGGCGCCTCGGCGAGATCACCCTCCCCTGGGAGTGCATCGCCCCCAACGAGACGTCCACCATCACATAGAGTCGTCTCGCCCCCCATCGGGCACCGGTCGCTCTCCGGCGCGTTCAATTCTCCAACAGCACCACAGCGTCGACGAACAGTTCGTAGTCGTTGTCTTCATCTAGGTCGTGGATGAGCACCTTCTCCACCTCGCCCTCCCCACGTACGGCAAGCAGGCGCGACTGAAAGAGCACCTTGACGTCGGAACGCTTCACCTCGCCGGCAAGGTCATCGGGAAGACCCAACGCATCAAGCTCAGTGAGAAAGACCACGCGGGGCGTCACTCCGGTGAGTTCCAGTGCCAAGCGGGCGGAGGCGACCCCCTTGTCGAGCACCAGCACACGCTTGTCGGCCAACTCTGACACATCGGCAACGGTCGTGTACACACCTTTGCCCGCATAATCCTCGGCCCCCTGGATGGCGGCCGCCTGCGTCGTGCCGGCGCCGCACCCCCTGCCGGCCTCAGCGATGGTCTCCGCACTGAGGGGCTCGAGCCTCGTGCCCGAACGCCAGTTCTTGATGGCGTCATGGAGAGCGTCCGCCGCCAAGTTCGAGCAGTGCATCTTGACCGGCGGCAGACCATCGAGGGCATCAGCCACATCGGCCCGAGTGACTTCGAGCGCCTCATCAAGCGTCTTGCCCATGACCAATTCGGTGATCATGCTTGAAGTCGCGATGGCCGACCCACAGCCAAAAGTCTGGAACTTGATGTCGTCGATGCGGTCGCCCTTGACGCGGACGTACATCTCCATAAGGTCGCCACAGACCGGATTGCCCACGCGCCCCACGGCGACATCGTCGCCCTCGAGCATGCCCACGTTGCGGGGGTTCCGGAAGTGCTCCAGGGTCTTCTCCGAGTACTGCGTGGATTTCATGGGGTCCTCCTACTTGTGTCGATAGAGAGGCGACAGTCGCCGTAGCCTCTGGACGACTCCCGGGAGGGACTCCATGAGGCGATCGACGTCCGATTCTTCGCTGAAACGTCCGAAGGTGATCTCGAGAGAGCCGTGGGCCTCCTCATGCAACAGGCCGCAGGAGATGAGGGTATGAGACGGCGCCAGGGTCTTGGAGGAGCAGGCCGAGCCGGTAGCCACCGCTATCCCCTCGTCTCTCAGCGATAACAGCAACGACTCGCCCTCGATGCCGTCGAACCGGAAATGGGCATTGTTGGGAAGCCGTTCCACGGGGTGGCCGTTGAGATGGGAGTCCGGGATGGCGGACAACACCTCCCTCACAGCTCGATCGCGAAGCGCAGCCAACCTAGGCGCCTCGGCAGACATCTCCTTAGAGGCGATGCGAGCCGCCGCGGCCATGCCCACAATGCCCGCTAGATTCTCCGTCCCCGACCGTAGCCCGCGCTCCTGTCCGCCGCCCATATTGACAGCGGCCAGGCGGATCCCTTTGCGAATATAGAGCGCCCCGACCCCTTGCGGCCCGTAGATATCATTGCTCGAGACACTCAGCAGGCCGACCGGCACCGCGCTCATATCTATGGGCAACTGGCCCTGGGCGGCGACCGCGTCGACATGTAGGGTGACACCGGTCCCGCGAAGCATCTCGGCGATGGCGTCGATGGGCTGCACAGTGCCGATCTCATTGCTCGCCCATCCTACCGACACCAGGATCGTATCGTCGGTGATGCGGGCTCGGAGCTTCTCGGGCTTGATGCGACCGTACTGGTCCGGGGGCACCTTGGTCACCTTGAAGCCCTCTTGTTCCAGGAATTTCCCGATATTCATAACCGAGATATGCTCCACCTCGGTGATGACCACGTGTCCGCCCGATCGCTTGTTGCGCCGAGCATAACCGATGAGCGCCAGGTTGTTCGCCTCCGTAGCGCCCGACGTGAAGATGATCTCTTCGGGCGTTGCGCCCAGGAAGGCGGCCACGTCCGCCCGGCATCTCTCCAAAGTCTCCGTCGCTCGGTCGCCTACGGCGTGCAGCGAGGCCGGGTTGCCGAAGCGTTCGGTGAAGTACGGCTGCATCGCCCCCACTACCCGGGGGTCCACAGGTCGGGCCGACTGGTAGTCCAGATAGACCTCTGTCGCCGGTGAAAGCATCATCGAGCGACCGCCTAGAACCACATGGTCGCGCCGGCATCGAGCGCGAGGTCGTTAAGAGTGGCGGCGCCTACGATCTTGACACCGTCGATGAGATCCACCTTATCCCAGCCGAGCATCTGCTTGGACGCCTCGCACACCAGGATGGGGATACCCATCGCGAGAGTCTTGCCCAGCATCTCGCGCACGGTCGGGAACGAACCGAGCTGCATCTTCTCAGCCTCGCCCGGCTTCAGCACGGCCAGCCCCATACCCAGGTAGTAGACGGTCGGATTGAGATCCATAGCCTTCGCAGTCTGCGCCAGCACCAACGGTGAGTACTGACGGGTCGGATCGTTGCTGGTCTGCACGTAGAGGATCGCCTCCGGGTCCTTCATGTTCCTCTCCCTTTAATCGCCTTTACGAATCAAAAACCGTTTGTGATCACCCTGGTCCTCAATCAGCACAACATCGTGGCCGACCCGCTTAGCGAACCTCGTGAGATCCTCTTCGGCGGCAGGGTCGTCCGCCAGCACCTCGAGCACCTGGCCCGCCTCGAGATCATCCATGGCCTCACGGGTCTGAAAGAGCGGCTCGGGACAGAAGAGACCGATGCAGTCGAGAGATTCGTCGGCATGTTGCGTCTCGTCATCCATCGTGGCCCTCACACTAGTCGCATGACGTATCCATGCGACCAGTGTTCCCCAGTCACGCCGTTAGTATTCCCGCCCAGACCGGGCGCGCGATCATGTCCTCCGAACCTCCCGCGTACTCCGCATGGTCATCGCCCGGCATCGGTCTGTCGGATGATCGACACCACCGCGCTTGACGCTATCGATGAGTGGCTGGTAACGTCCGTCGCTAAAGGATCGTCGCACGGTGAAGTGGTGCATGGACAAATTTTGCTCGGCAGATGAAGCAGTGAACCTGATCAAAGACCACGACACCGTCAACCTGGTGGCGTCGGGCGGTGGGTTCCAAGATGCCGAATCGGTCTATCAGGCTCTGGAGAGACGCTTCCTGGATACCGGTCGTCCCAACAACCTGACGCTGGTGCACGTCACCGGGGTTGGTTGGGGTGACGAGACCGGCGTCGGCAGGCTGGCGCACAAGGGTCTCATCAAGAGGGTCATAGGCGGCCACTGGTTGTGGTCAAAGGTCATGAGTCAGCTCGCGGTGGATGAAGAGATAGAGGCCTACAATCTCCCGCAGGGTGTTATGTCCCTGCTGATGCGCGAGATCGCCGCCGGACGGCCCGGCCTCTTGACCACGGTGGGCCTCAACACCTTCATCGACCCTCGTCTCGAGGGCGGACGGATGAACAGGCGCGCCCGGGAACCGCTGGTTGACTTGGTCGACTTCCAGGGCCGAGAGATGCTCTTCTACAAGTCGTTCCCTATCGACGTCTGCATCGTCCGTGGCACCACGGCCGACGAGGACGGCAACATCTCCGTGGAGCAGGAGGGACTGGACCTGCACCTGCTCTCAGCTGCACAAGCCACGTACAACAGCGGAGGGACCATCATCGCCCAAGTCAAGCGGGTGGCTCCAAGAGGCACGCTCGACCCGCGCATGGTGCGAGTCCCGGCCCACATGGTGACCGCCGTGGTGGTCGACCCGGAACAGTGGCAGACGGCCGAGTGTGAGTACAATCCCTCATTGTGCGGCGAGGTTAGAGTCCCGCTGGACTCCATGCCCAGTCTCGAGTTCGGCATCCGCAAGTTCATCGCCCGTCGCGCCGCTCTGGAGCTGCAGCCGGGGGCGGTGGTCAACCTGGGCATCGGCGTGGCGGACGGAGTGGCCAACATCGCGGCCGAGGAAGGCATCCTCGACGATTTCGTCTTCAGTATCGAGATGGGTGTGGTCGGCGGAGTACCGGCCAAGGGCATCATCTTCGGAGCATCGTGGAACCCCGACTGCATCATGAGCATGCCCTCCCAGTTCGACTTCTACCATGGTGGGGGCCTTGACATGGGCTTTCTGGGCATGGGTGAGACCGACGCGGTCGGCAACGTCAACGTCAGCAAGCTGGGCCGGAGAATCACCGGCAGCGGCGGCTTCATCGACATTTCTCAGAACGCGAAGACCATGGTCTTCTGCGGCACTTTCACCAACGGTGATATAGAAGTCGACGTCAGAGAGGGCTGCATCTCCATCGTCAAAGACGGGGGAACCAAGAAGTTCCGTAAGAAGGTGGAGCAGGTGACCTTCAGCGGCGAATACGCGGCCAAGATAGGGCAACCGGTGCTCTACGTAACCGAGCGGGCGGTCTTCAGGCTGAAGGACGGCCGCATGGTCCTCACCGAGATAGCTCCCGGCATCGACCTAGAGAGAGATATCCTTGCCCAGATGGAGTTCGTCCCCGAGATCGCCGCCGACCTCAAGACCATGGATCCCGCCATCTTCAGACCCGAGAAGTTGCGGGAGACCAACCCAGCTTTGTTCAGCGCTTTCCCAACACACCCCTAGGATCGAGGCGTCCACCCGCCGCTGCCGTACGATTCCGGTCGCGCCCACGACATGTCAAGTCAAGCGGCTGTCCATACCAAGAACCCTGGTGTTAGACTGGTTGGGACTGCTATATCCGGCCACTCGCACCGGGGGACGGCCACTATCGCACGACGCAGACTGCTCCTCCGGCCGTTACTACTTGTCGTGGAGGAGCGAAGACGCTATGGCAGACAACGGATCGAAATCAAAGACAGTCCAGTTCATGGTGCGGACACTCTCTACGGCGTCCACACCGCGATTGGCCAGGTTGGTCAAGAGCCGCTCTGTACAGAAGCTGGTGGTCCACACAGTCAAGAGACAACTCCTGAAGTCGCTCAAGGATCCCAGCGCAGACTCAGGCTATCTGCCGAGCGTCAAGGAAGATCGCGTGATCATGGGCATATCCATCATGGAGTCCATACGTCGCGGGCTTAAGAACAAGCAGTTCTCCGACTCCTACATACGGGGGCTGCTCCAGGTCTTCGTCAAGACGCTCTTCATAGACCGTGGCAACCCTGAACAGAGAAAGCAGTTCCAGGAAGCCTTCGGCAAGATGGCTCCCACGTTCCTTCTCATAGCTCCGGGGAAAGCCTGCAATCTGCGTTGTCCCGGCTGCTATTCCGACTCCGACGACAAGAGCAACCACCTCGAATGGAGCCTGGTGGACCGCATCATGGACGAGGCCAAGACCTTGTGGGGAGAACGGTTTTTCGTCATCAGCGGAGGCGAGCCCTTTGCCTATCGTTCCGAGGGCAAAGACCTCATAGATCTGTTCGAGAAACATGACGACTGCTTTTTCATGGTGTACACCAACGGCACCCTCATCAACGACGAGGTCAGCAGGCGCCTAGCTAAGACCGGTAATGCACTGCCCTGCGTCTCCATCGAGGGATTCCGAGAGCTTACCGACGCACGCCGCGGTGATGGGATGTTCGACAGGATCGTGGAAACCATGAGCCGGCTCAAACGCGACAAGATACCTTTCGGCGTCTCGCTGACGGCGACCTGCCACAACGCCGAAGAGATCCTGTCGGACGAGTTCGTGGACTTCATCATGGGCAAAGGCGCACTCCTGGCCTTCGTCTTCCACTACATGCCCATAGGTCGCTCGTTCAGCCTCGAGCTGATGCCCACCCCGGAGCAGCGGGCCTGGATGTGGAAGCGTTCCTGGGAGATCGTACGGCAGAGGCAGTTCTTCATGCCCGATTTCTGGAATCACGGCACCTGTGTCGACGGATGTTTGGCGGCCGGCGGACACGGTCAGGGCGGCTATTTCTATATCGACTGGAACGGGGCTGTGACACCCTGCGTCTTCGTGCCCTACTCTCCGGTCAATATCCGCGACGCATACGCGCAAGGCAAGACCCTGAACGACGTGTGGCAGCACCCGTTCTTCCAAGCCGTACGTCAGTGGGAGTACGACTACGTGGACGACGGCCGCAGCATGATCTCGCCGTGCCCCAACCGCGATCATCACGACGAGCTGGAACGGCTGCTGATGCAGTATGAGCCGGAACCGACCGACAGCAACGCCGCCGACACGCTTATCGACCCTGAATACACGGCAGGGCTGGTGTCCTACAATCGGCGCTTCGAGATGATCACCGACCCCATCTGGAACAGTCGCTACCTGGACCGCAAGACCCATGACGGTGCATTCGCGCCGCTCCCGGACATACCGGAGGCGCCGGCCGCTGAGGAGGCGGAGACGTGGTCGGCGTCTGAACATGCCGGAGCGGCGGACAGTATGGAGCGGGCGAGAAGCACGAGCATCTCGGTCTGAACCGGGGACTCCCGCCGCACCCGCGCCCCCCGGAAGCAACCACGACCGTTCCCGGCAGAGCGTCGGGAACGTCCTGGGAGAGGAGCGAGAGCCGGATGCCGGGTCGCTCGAGCGCGGAAGCCTCAGAACTGCGGTGGAACCACTACCACCGGGCACGAGGCGTGATCCACCATGTGCCGGCTCACCGACCCCATCAGAAGCTTGGCCAGTCCACCCTGCCCCCGCCTTCCGACCACTAGGAGGAGAGCGCCCTCCGCCTCTTCCAACAGTACATCCTGAGGACGTCCGTACCGGACCACCCCCTTGCAAGGGAGCCGCGGGTGAAGCTCTCGGACATGTGTTACGGCGTCCTTCACAATCGCCTCACCTACCCGCTTCAGGTTGTCGTACACCTCGGGAACAGGCCTGACGCATTCGTGCGACTGTTCGGACAACTCCCTGACCGAGACCACCCTGAGTTCGGCGCCACGAACAGCTGCTTCTTCAGCGGCGAACTCAAGGGCCACTCCGGCTGCTGCCGACCCATCCACTCCTACTACAACGACTCCCACTGCGCCTCCCCCCGGCAGATCATCGACGGCATCTCAGACTCCCTCAACGAAACGATACCCGGCGCAGTCAAACGCCTAACAGAGGCCGGGCGACAACCCAGGTACGTCCGCCACCCCGCTTCATGAAGATGCTCCCTCCTCTACTGCAGAGGCCGCTTGCCCGCCCGCCCGTGCCGCCGCCTTGGCTTCGTCCAGGGCCACACGGGCCGCACTACGTTGCTTCACCGGATCCAGACGCCGCGTGATCCCAACCAGAACAAGCGCAGCCAGGCACGCGATGAGGAACGGGATCTGGTATCCGACGAAGATCAGGATGACTCCCGCCACCACCGGCACGACGACGGCCGTGGCGTGAAGAATGGTGACACCCATCGAGAGGGTGGGCGAGATGTCCTCGGGCGTGGCGATCTTGCGAAGATACGTCGACGCTCCGATGGTGGAGAACGGCATGATGAAGGAATAGATCACGTAGAAGACGCAGGCCAGATAGACGTTGTTCGCCAGAGCGTAGCCGCCCAGAGCGACCACGTAGCCGATGTTGATGGCCTGGAGGATCCGCCGCTCGCCCAGACGGTCGATCAGGCGTCCCACGTACGCTGACGACACCATCCCTACGAAGGTGATCGTGAGCAGAAGGATCGAGATATCCTCGACCTCCAGCTTGAAACGATGGACGAGCACCCAGAGACCGAACGAGAAGAAGATCTGCTGGCGGACGCCGTCCAGCAGATTGAGCCAGTAGTAGTAGCGATAGTCCTTGCGCCACACGAACGGCTCCCTCTTCCGCTCCACCTTCCGTAGCTCCCCGTCTTCCATGTGAGGGAAGCGGAAGATAGCGACGGCGCCAACGACAGCTACGACCCCCATCGTCACGAAGGTCATCTCGTAAGAGAGCAGATCGTAATGGAAGATGAGGAACACCACCACCAGAGCTACAAGCGTGCCCGCCTGCATTACGGCGCCCAGGCGCCCGAGCACATGGCCGCTCCGCTCCTGCGTGGTCAGACTCATCCCCATGGAGAACTGGGTTTGTAGGATGGTATGCATCCCGAAGCTGCTGATGAGAATCCAGGGGATGATCGAGACGAAGCCGGTGGCGACACCGAACAGAGCGAACCCGAGGCCCATGAAGAGCATAGCGCCTGAGCTCAGCCACGGTATAGACACACGATAAAGAAGCGCCATCAACAGAATGAGGGTGAGTCCGCCGAACTCACGAATCGCCGTCATATAACCGAACTGAGAGCCACTGAAGCCAAGTTCATCGGTGAAGAAGTTGGTGATGACGTTGTTGTTCGCGCTGTAGGCAAAGCCATAGCAGAACTGCATCGTGGCGAGCATGATGAAGCCGCGCCCCGCGGGACTCTTCCACAACTCGCGGAGTCGATCGGTCACGAGGCGGGCGGGACCACCGCCATCAGAGAAGTCATGAGCGTGTTGCCTGCCAACATGGATCGGGAACGGTATTCATCACCGCTCTTCCGGCCACCAACCGTCGCCCACTCGAGAGGTAATATACTCCGGCACCGCTTCTCGCGAGATCCCGAGAGCCACCGAGAGCTCGTCGAAGAGCAGATCCTCGGCCTGCTTCATGAACTTCTGGTCGATCGCTCCGAACTTGCCCTTCTGCTCGACCACCTGCTGCTTCTTCACGTGGAGCGACATGGTCAATTCAATGAGGTCGCCGCAATCGTGCGTCGCCACAAACGATTTGTAGTGCTCCGCCAGTTCCTGAGCCCTGGAGCTGTGGAAGGCCTGCGCCTCGATGGAGGGGATCTGGTCCACGAGACGCTCCGCTTCTTTCTTGGAGATGATCGGCCGCGAGAACACCTTCTTGTTCGTGACGGGCGTCGAGATAGTGTAGTTTTGGGAGAGTGGCTCCAAGACATAGCAGAGCCGCTCGCCGCCGATCCACGAGGAACCAACCGTCTTGATCTCCACCACACGACATACGCCGGTGTTCCCGTAGACTATCCAGTCTCCAACCTGATACATCCCATACTTCCTTCCAGCCCTTCCAGGCGAGAGCCGATGGCGCGCGAACGGGGGTACTTGCTCGACGGCCGATACGGCGTCGCGAGAAGCCTGCGGCATAAGCCTGCTCGCCCTACTTCATGTACATTATGTCATGCTTTGTCGTTCTCGCCCGGCGTCGCGCCGCTCGCCTCCACTCACCCGAAGTCGAGCGCGTAGGACCTGAACCCTACAGACAACGCGTTCTTCGCGCAGCCCTTCCCCCGGGTGATCGGGGAGCGTCTTGATCGACACATCCCACATCTGTGCCGCCATACCATCCGAGGAGGGGATGGCCGGCAACAGCGCCGTCGGGCATCAAGCCTGCGCCAACCGCGCACCCATCTCAAAGGCCTTCCGACAATCGAGGGGGAAGCGCTCGGCCCGTATCCTAGCCTTGGCCTCGACGTCGAACATGGCGGCGTTCATAGCTCCGTAGTCCTTGAACTGCCACGTCTCGTGGGAAGTAACGAACTCGACCTCGCCTTTGAACATCCCGAGCGGCCTCGTCTGCATCTGGAAGAGGATGTCGTAATGGACGTCCTTCATGGCCTCCTCGGGGCAGTTCATGGTGAAGACGAACCCGCACGACATCCGCCGCGGAAAGACGGACTTACCGAACTCGTCGTAAGTGATGTTGGGAAAGAAAAGGCGCTCCATGAAGGACCGCATCTCGCCGGTCACGCCGTCGAAGTAAATGGGCGAGCCCAACAGAAGAACGTCCGACGCTATGACCTCGGCCAAAACGTCCTTCAGGTCATCGTTCCTGGCGCAAAGGCCGTTGCACGTGTTGCCCTTCTTCTTGCAGGCGAAGCAACTCGTGCACCCCTTGTAGTCGAGGTCGTAGAGATGCACCAGCTTCGTATCAGCCCCTACGCTTTCGGCGCCCTCCATGGCCTTCCCGAGCAGGATGGCGGTGTTCCAGTCCTTTCTTGGGCTTCCGTTGATCGCAATCAGGTTCATGTAGGCTCCGCGTGTCGCTCGTTATACAGGAGACATGCTACCTCATCGAACGATTCTCCCGCATATCGACCCGCGAGACAGGTCCACCCTGCGCTAGGCGACGACAACGCGCACCCGTTCGCCCTCTCCGACCTTGGAGAGGGCTTCCTTCACCACGTCCTCCCCAGCCTCGATACGCCCAAACGGATTCACGTTGCTGCACGCCCTCGGCAACGAGCCGATACTGGCAGGCGTAAGGCCGAAAAAGATGCAGAAGGCGGCTCCGGCCGGCCAGTAGCCCAGCTCGCCTACGCTCATGTCCTGTCTCGCGTCTGGCGCTTCCTCCACGCGTACGGGTATAGTGAAGTAGACTTCATCGCCCCACCGATTCGCCACGCCTTCAAGTGGAAGGGCCTCCTCGATGGCAAGCGCAGTGGGAGAGTCGTCGAGGCGGGCGAGCAGCTCCCCGCCTTCCAACAGTATGCGCACGACGGCAGCCATAGTCTCCTCCTCAACAGATCGTACCCATCCGGTCTCTCGAGAATGCTGTCGTCTCATGAAGACCGACACCGCTACTCTACCGCTTCACGGCGGCAAGAACGGCTGTCCATACCCTGTGGACGACGAGATGTACGACTGGAAGTCCCAGGCCCTCGGTAGCTGCCTCCTGGGTCGTTTCCAGCCGCACCACCCGCCCGGGCCCGGAGAGTCCAGACTTCACCTGTGAGGTTTTTCCCGACAGGCTCTAGGCTCCCGGGGCGCGTCCCACCAAGTGCGCCCAGTCGATCAAAGCCACCATGTACCCCTGCAGCCGCCCCCGTAACTCCTCGTCGATCAGGACGCCTTTCTCGTCAAATCTCCGGCCCGCGTTGGTCACCCGCAACTCGGGCTGCGCCATGACGTACGCATCGAGGAATACGAACACCTGCCTGATCGCAAGTTGTCCCCGCATGGTGCCGCTCTCTCCGCTCGAGGCCCCGATGATGCCCACCGGTTTCTTGCGAAAGGCGCAGATCTTCGGCGGGCGAGAGGCCCAGTCGATGGCGTTCTTCAGCACGCCGGGGATTGAGTAGTTGTACTCAGGCGTTGCGATGAGCACTACGTCGGCCTCGGCCAGACGCCGCTTGAGTTCGCTCACCGGCTCCGGATCGCCCTCAGCCTGCACATCGGCGTTATACATTGGGATGTCGTCGAGTGCGAACACATCCAAAATCACTCCTGGCGGCAAAACCTCACCTGCCGCGCGGAGCAGAGCCCGGTTATAAGAACCCGCACGGAGACTGCCGGGAATCCCCAAGATGCTGAAACCGGCTTCGCTCATAACTTCTCCTCCTGACGGAGCCGTACGATTGAATGGTGAGCGCGCGTCACTGGAGCCACTTGACTCCCGCGCAGTCGGCGGCTCTGGTCAGAACCACTTCCATGTCGTCCACTATGCCGGGTCGCTCGGCCCGCTTCATACATGTAGCGACCTCGGCCGCTTCGAGCGCCTTTGTAGCCTGAGTGCGGCCGACCGCCTCTCCAGATGTTCCTCACACTATCTAGAAAAAGGAGGTGGCCCGCAAGGGGAACCTGCGGGCCACCTCCGGCAGCGTCTCTTCTCCAGCGTGGTCCACAAGACAGGCTCACGCTCCCAACACTATTGAGCCGGCGGAGTCCAATCTGTGTTCGTGAAAACAGCCGCAGCGCTCAAGACAGTGGTCATGGCGTCGGTATAGCCGCCGGCCACGGCTCCGGGCCAGCACATCTCCTCGATGAAGACTCGGAAGAGGGCATCCCACCACTTCGCCCGGTCCTCGGCGCTGAGTATGCCTATCGTGGCACCCGCCTCCTCGAGCGCCTTGACGGCGTCCCCCTCCGCCTGCAGTGTAAGCGCGGTACTCCAGGCTTCCATCTCCTTGGCCACGTCGAGGAAGATCTGCTGAGTCTCGGGGGTCAGTTTGGCCCACGAGTTGAGGTTGACGGTCCACGGATTGCCCGCTGCAAACGTACCGTCATACATGTAATGAGGAGCGACCTCGTACCACTTCATCTGCACAGTTGGGGAGAAGCCCATCTGGAAGCAGTCGGCCACACCACGCGACAAGTTCTCGTACGTATCGGGCGGGAACGATTGGACGGCCTCGAAGCCGATCGACTGGAAGGCCTGGATCATGCCGCCCGTCGCGATCTTCTTACCCTTGAGATCGGCCAGTGAGGTCCACGGCTGCTTGGCACCAAAAACATTGCTGCCACCGGCGACGAAGCCGAGGTACTTGATATTATGTGCCTCAGCTTCGGCCAGTATCAGGGCCGAGCTCTCGGGGTTCTCGAATACCAAATGATTGAAGTAGTCGATCGCGGTCTGCTGATCTCCCGGGCACCACATGGGGAAGAGAAGCAACGGCAGATCGGCACCCGCCGCCGGATGCCCAAACGGAATGATGTCTACGCTGGCGGAACTTACCAGACCCAACATCTCCGGCGCGTCGCCCAACGTGGAACCGGGATACAGATCGAACGTGACCGCGCCCCCGGTCCGCTCCTCTATCAGGTCGATGAAATGTTGCGTGATCAAGCCGCCCGTCTCGTTCTCGTTGAACGTACTCGCCATCTTGAAGACCAGCGGTTCTTGTGCCGGCGCGCCCTCCGTGGTGGTGGTCTCCGGAGCCGCGGCCGTAGTAGTGGTTTCCTGCCCTGTGACCGCAATGGTGGTCTCAGGCGCAGCGGTGGTAGTGGTTTCTTCCTCCTCACCGCAGGCTGCGAGCGCCAGCCCTATGCCCAGCACGAGGAGCACAACCAACCCTAAGATCGAAGCCTTCTTCATTACCTGCCCTCCTTGTTCTTCTTCTCGATGAACCTCAAAGAAGCCCATCGGATTGCCCGATCGCACGGTATCCCATCAACAAAAAACTGGAGCGACATGCCACCCGATCAGATCCGGTATCCCAGTCACCAGCACGGGAAGAGCCGCGATGACTATCGCCGCAGCGAACTCCACGACCACGAAAGGCCAAGCGCCCTTGAATATCTCACCCGGGTCGACCCTCAGTGCATGCGCGGTGGCGAAGACGTTCATCCCGATGGGCGGCGTGATCCCGGCCATCTCACCGACGAAGACCAGGACGATGACAAGCATATAGGGGTCGAAGCCAAAACCGTCCACCAGCAGAGGGAACACGACGGGGATCGTGATGATGATGACCGAGGCTATGTCCATGATGCAGCCGCAGAACACGTAAAACACGAGCACGATCAAGAACACGCCGAAACCGGGGATGTTGATGCTCTGGAACCACTCGGTAAGGTGAAACGGCAGCCTACTCAAAGTGATGAAGCGACTGAACATGGTGCCCGCGATGATGATCGGGAAGATCCCCGCGTTCATGACGCAGGCTTCCCAGGAGGCCTTGACCATTTTCTTGAGGGGTACCCTGCAGAAGAGCCCATAGACGATGAGTATCACCGAACCTATGGCACCACCGACCGTAGCCGAGAAAACACCCCAGAAGGTCCCGCCGATCACGAGGACGAAGAAGGCGGCCACCGGGACCAGCAGCTTCAACGAGCCGAGCCTCTCCTTCCACGTGTAGTGAACGTCGCCGACTCTCGGGATCTTGTGAGGACGGAACTTGTACTGGAGCAGCACGACCCCATAGAGCAGCACCATCAGCAACAGGGCCGGCCCGATGCCACACATCAGGGCCCTGCCTATCGAGAGGTTCTGGACGAGCACGCAGAAGATAATGATCGCCATGCTCGGAGGGATCAGATTATCAAGGCATCCGGAGGCGACGATGGTGCCCATAGAGAGGTTCTTGTCGTATCCCGCCCTCTTCAGTTCGGGCATGGCTATCTTCGCAAAGACCATGTTGGCCGCCAGGGACATGCCGCTCACAGCGCCGAAGACGGCGTTGCCGCCGATCGTAGCCGCAAGCAGCCCGCCAGGCATGCGGTTGGTCCACTTCGCCACGGCGTCATATGCCCCCTTGCCTACCCCGGTCTCCCCGGCCAACACCCCGAGCAACATGAAGAGCGGTAGTACGGCGAATTGATAAGACGCGGCTATCGCGAAGGGCGCCATCTTGAATTGTTGAAAGACCATGGTCAAGTCCCCGTGAGAAAGGACGACCATGCCGCCGAACGTCACGGCAAGCAGGGTGACGAAGATCGGGACGCCGGCCAGGACCAAGGCCAGCATCACCACGAATCCACCCAGTCCTACGATCGCTTCGAAACCCATGCCGCTCAGCCCTCGTCCCCGGTCGCCCCCCGAGATAAGTCGGCAGCAGGAGCGCCGGGGCTCGGGGCGAAACCAGCCCGGCGTTTTCTGTAGTTGATGATATTTCGGCCGATCGCGAAGAGGAAAGCCAACCCTAGGCACACGAAGCCGAACACGAGCACTGCCTCGAAAGGCCACAACTTGAAGTGCCACGAGCCGTCAGCCATGGCGTTCGTCTTGTACAGGTCTGCCAGGTGGAACCACCCGCGATATGCCGCAAAAAAACACACACCCATACCCAGCGCCGAAGCGAGGACGCGCGTGACCAGTCTGACCACCTTCTGGAACTTGTTCTGCAGCAGCTCGATAGACACACTGCCTCTGTCCATCTGGACGTACGAAGCCGCCATGAAGACCAGCACGAGGTTCAGATACGTCACCAAGTCCGTCGCGCTCGGGATGGTCCGGCCGAAAAACTTCCATATGATGACGTCCACGAAGCACACGAGGGTGACGACACCCAGTGCTATCGCCGCCACGTAAGACATCCACTTCGTGAAACGCGTGAACCAACGATCCGGTAGCCCGTAGTCCAAAGGAGGAGGCTCATCGCCCGTGGAGCACACAGACTCCTCGTCCTCGGATACTCCTTCTTTCCCGTACCAGATCGCCTTGCCGAAGGCTACTAGGCAGCCCCACACGCCCCGCCGTTTCATGCCGCGCCCGCCGCCGGAAGGGTCGCTGTGCGCGGTCTCCACACTGGGCTCCGGTCGATCTTCAGTCGTCAAGTGCCCCTCTCCCCACAGTGCTTGTCCGTCACACTTTGACAGAAACCGTCTGAATCAGTCAATAGGCGGACCACTAAAAGGACTAAGACCCTAATCAATATACCAATTGCCTGACTGTCGAGGTGCCGACCGCTCCGCCGGTCATGAGGCTTGCGCGAAGCTCCCCTATCCAACGAAGCTGTAAGCTGTGTGCCCATAATCAAGATGCGGCCCCGCCGTCAGGAGCTGAGGCCGATCATCACCTCCCGGCAGGGAGTGGTATTTTCAGGGACGGTCGGCTGCTCACTGGACGGTGGTAAGACCGGCGAACGCACAAGTCTCATCCTCAGCTGCACGACCCTTCCCACCCCCTTCAAGAGCCCCTCGCTATCGAACCTATTGACACCCTCCAATCTACAGTTTATGGTATTAACAGTCAAGTGGTTAACAATCTCCGAGGAGTTCATGCTTCGGAATGCATAGGAACTGAACGATGAAAGGCTTGGTCATCTACTACTCCGCAACCGAAGGCACCAAGAAGATCGCACGGGCCATCCACAGAGGCATGAGCGGAGTGATAGAGACGACCGACGTCCGCCTGTTCATGCACCGTCTGCCCCGTCTAGACGGCAAGTCAGGCTTCGGTTCCTGCAGCCACGGTACTACTCCCCCTCGGCATCTTCCACTCCATGGTGCCGTTCCTACGACGTAAGGGCCTCAGCATCATAGGATGGGGCGACTGGTACGGGTCGGCCTACCAGGTGCTTCACGATCCCAAGCCGTACTTCACCGATGGTCATCCCGACGGTGTCGATCTGGCCGAAGCAGAAGCCTTCGGCCGGGAGATGGCCGAGCGGGCCCTCAAGATCGCAGCCGGGCAGAGCGAACTCATACCCAAGATGCCGGCCGGTCCCGACGCCGACCTACCGTTCCATCCACACCCCGTCTTCAGCATCACAAGGACA
>LSQX01067179.1_pt1 | contig 46257 bp, 39 predicted proteins | sample 654561 | NCBI WGS metagenome assembly LSQX01 (sample SAMN04489861, study PRJNA283612) | anaerobic digester metagenome | isolation source: 4 biogas reactors fed with cattle manure at either 37C or 55C with and... | place: Denmark: Kongens Lyngby | collected 2014 | reverse complement strand
ACCAGTACGATGGTAACCCCCAGGTCTCCGGCCACCGCATCGTCTGGGCCGGCAATGGCGCTGAAAGCCCGGATGTCTTCGTGGCCACTCGGGACTTCTCTGATGTGCCGGTCGGCCACCCCTACCGCGAGGCCGTCATGGGTATGGCCGACCGCGGTATCATCTCCGGCTACACGAGCGGCACGTTCGGCCTTGACGACCCGGTCAAGCGCGCGCAGTTCGCCAAGATGATAGTGGGCACGCTGGGCATCACTCCCGGCACCTCCACCGCCACCCGCTTCACCGATCTGGGCGCGCCGGACGCCAAGGGCTACCCCACGTCTTCGTGCAGGCGGCCTACGAGAACGACATCACCAAAGGCACCAACATCGGCCAGACCCTATTCGGCCCCTGGGACTCCATCCGCCGAGACCAGGTGGTGAGCATGATCGTGCGGGGAGCTAAGAGTCTTTTTCCCGGGATGTTCAAGGAACCGCCGGTCGAAACCGGGAGCTACTTTGCCGGCGTTTCGGAACCCCACGGCGCCAACCTGCGCACCGCTCAATACAACGGTCTCTTGGATGGGCTCCTCGGCATGGGGACAGGCTGGCAGAACGCCAACGCCACCCGGGGCGAGGTGGCTAAAATGCTCTTCAACATGCTCTCGCTTGCGCCCGCTTCCCCCCTCTCTCCCGAATCGATAGCCAACGCCAGGCGCCTGGGAGGAACCTCTCACATCGGGGAGACGCTGTACTTCGTCATCGGTGCGAAGTTGACAACCGAACTCGAGGCACAGCACGTGCTCGAGCGCATGGGGAATGAGATCCATGGTTTGCAGTTTTACTTCACAGTCCAGAAGTCGGACAACTTCGAGGGGATGGAGCCGGGCTGGTGGGTGGTCTTCGAAGCCCGAAGAACGAGTGCCACTGGATACGACATGGACTGGTATCAACGAGGGTTCCCCGACGCGATTGTAGTGCAGGCAACGGTCCGCACCTCTGACCCGATCCCGGTGTACGAGGATATTGTCGGGGGCTTCGACTGAGTGACGTGCCCCCGGGGATCGCCGCCCGAACAAATGCCGACGAGACTGAGGCAGGGCGCAGTGAAGCACCGCATGCGCTCATCCAGGAGGGCACGGTCATCATGATCCGTCTCCGCGGTCAGCCGATGTTTCGGTCGGTCAGGCCCACGACTTCAAGGATGAGCTCTCCGCGCGACCACACCCCCATCATCTCGCAGACACTCTCAAGTGCCGCCGTCCATTGACCAGGGCCGTCGGCCTCCAGCAGGCTACGACGCAAAGCGGCGATCGCCGCTTCCTTCTCTCCGGCTTTGCCGAGCACCTTTCCGAGATCGGCGAGTGCGCGACCGGACATGCAGGGCAGACTCACCAGATCGGAGACATCCCCGGCTCTACCGACTGCCAGAAAGGCTTCGGCAACAGGCACGATCTGTCCAAGACGGTGTCCCCTCGACCGCTGGGCGATCATGAGCGCCTGGTCGAGCAGAGCGTGCGTCGTCTCGGGTCGACCGAGAGCGAGATAAGCTCTGCCCAAGCGGGCATATGTCTCGGCATAGCCCGAACAGAACGGACAGGTCCTCGCGATCTGCCGGGCGATCTCTCTCACCCTCTGCTCGTCGCCTCCGAGAGCGAGACCCTCGGCCAGCCGGGCGAGCACTCCATCCGGGATCTCGTGGTCGTCATCGTCGCGGTCGACCCCGAGCGCTTCCGACGCGGCATCGTGGGCCGCCCGCGGGTCGAGCCCGCAGTCGACGTAGGCGGAGACCACTATCGCCCAGTCTTCGTCTCGAAAGAGCTCTTTGGGATGGCGGGCACTCTCCCAAGCCTGACCGGCGACCTGTTCGGCCAACTGTCGTTCTCCGAGTTCGAGCAAAGGAGAGCAGAGCGACCCGAGTGAGACGGTCGGATCGGGATAGTATTCGTCCTCTTCATATTCGACGCACGCAGCATCTGTTATGGCTCTCTCAATGAGGCTCCGGGCCACTTCGGGCTCCCCCACAAGCCGATGGAGAAAGGCCTGCTCGAATCCGCGTCCAGACGAACGGCTGCCGGACATCCCCGCCTCGATGGCTCGGCGTGCCATCTCGTCCGCCTCTGGGCTTCCCGTAGCGGCGAGCGCCTTGGCAGCGGCGGCCAAGAGCTGCGACTCCTTCGGTCTGCTCCACGCCCAGTCCCATGTAGCTTCGTGAGCCTCGGCCGCAAGCTCAAGCGCCTGTTCTTCGTGGCCCTGATCAAGGAGTGCGCGGGCGATCGCGGCAAGTGCCTCGGCTCGGTAGCAACTCTCGTGCCCGGCGTGGTCGGTGCCTCGCCCTACTGGGATGGATCGAGCGACGGCCAGACCCTCGTCGACACCATCTGGAGATCCGGTCCGCACCAGGGCTGCCGCCGCCTCCACCAACGCGCCGTAGGTCAAGTATCCGTGGCGGGTTTCGGTCTGCAGATAGCCGACGGCCTCTCGCAGCAGATCTAGGCCGGGGTCGAGCAGCCCACGGGCGAGGAACGGCAGAGCGCAGTCGAGCAGTAAGCCGCCGCGGACCACAGTGTCTTCTTCGGTGCGGACGAGAGGCAGGAGGAGACTGTCGGGCTCCCCGAGGCGCGCGAGCACGTCGGCCGCGTGACTGTGGGAGCCGTCGATCACCCACCCCTCGTCTTCGGCAAGGGCTGCAAGAGCGTCGGTGAGCAGCTCTCTGGCCTCGTCTTCTTCACCCAGGTCGAGCATGCTACCGGCAAGCAGACTGTGTAGCGTGAAAACACCCTGACGCCCCAACGCCGCCGCGTCATCGTCCACAGCGCCGACCAGCCGGCGCAGGCCCGCGATGCCGACGGCCTCGGCGAGCAGCCGGTCGTAGCCGGTCTCGGTGATCAGGCGGTAGAGAGCGGAGTAATACATGTCCTCCGGGGTGCCCTGAGTGATGCTCGGATCCGCTGGTGGTAGAAGGTCGACCGCCATAGCGATCGCCTTGTGTGCTTCGGGCGTCAGGCCGGCTGCATGAAGAGCATGGCCGGCCCATAGCCAAGCTTGGTACGTCTGCTCATCTGCCTGTTCGGCCTCGTGGAGTGACCTCCGGGCGAGTTCGTGAGCCACGACCGGGTCGGTCTTGGCCACGCACCGAAGAAGATCGAGCTCGACCTCCGCATCTGGGTCCGCTCGGACATCCGCAACGACCGGCTCAAGCAGGCTTCTCGCCGCGTCGATCTCACCGGCCTCGATCATGATGGTCGCTATCGCCTGAAGCGAGGTGCCGTACCCCAGATCGGCCAAAGTCAGCGCATCGACCCAATGGCCGCTCCGGACGAGTATGGTCAGTACATCCAACGGCAAAGCGGCCACATACCGGCGCAGACCATACCGCTCAGACGCCAGGCGCGCGACCTGGACCAGGTCGTCGGGACTGTTGCACTCAAGGGCCAGCAGCCCATCCTGCAGGGCTTCGTGACGGCGGGCTATCTCGAGATAGTCAGCTAGGGGGCTGGGGTCGGGTGACATGGCTCCTCCGAATAACTTGCAGAGCACGCGGCCCCCGGAACAACGACGTTCGGCGACCCTAGGACAATTGTACAGACGACCGGGGACAGATAAGTCACGCGATCAACAGCCGCTGGAGGAGGTGTTGAGGGCACGATGCGACCTCGACCCCGATGAATTAGGGTCCCGCCGCCCGCGTTGAGGAAGCCGGCGATGGTCTTGAGAGCGCTGTGCTCGATATGCGGGTCGCGCTCACCGGTGTGGAGGCTCTTGCGCAGACAGCATTTGAACTCCACTTTGAGCTGAACGAAGTTCTGCTCCCGCGCCTCTCAGCGCGTTCGAGAGGGGAGTCATCGGGGATGAACGCGACCCTATTCTCTCGATATGCGCCCTACCACGCAGCGCACGCCCAGGGCCAGCAGCGCCAGGTAGCCCACCACACTCAACGCGAACAGGATGGGGTCTGCGGACTAGGAGCGGCCGTAGTTGAAGCCACTGGGCCCGATGATGGGGTCGAAACCCTCCATCACGTGCCCCACGAACAGATAGAGGGTGATCGCCATCCCTACGAATCCCAGGACCCGGCGTGCAGCACCCCCAATCAGTGTCCCGACCGCGACCAGGAGACCCGCAAGGAAGAGCGGTCTCCATAGATCGTCAAGGTTGAAGTCATACCATACGGTTCTGGAGGCCGGACAAGCGCGCCAGGCAGGCGGTGAAGGGTTGACAGCAACCGGACCTCCACGGCCGGTGCAGGGGACCCGCCCTCAGCGTTTGAGGTCACAGATTGTGACCTCAAAGCCGCAACCTCCTAGTGCACCAGTCCTGACATGCATTCGGGCGGAAAACAGCCGAGGTTTCGCGCGACCGCTTGGTTCAAAGCTTTGACCTCGACCCCATAGAGCATCGCAAGATCGGTGTCGAGCATCACTTTTCAAGGTGCTTCAAGGGCACGACTTGCCGATCACCCTCAAATCGACGCGTTTCCGGCTCCGCGGCTTCGGACTGACAATAATCTGTACGTCTTGGCCCAGCGCCGCCTTGGCGTAGAGCTCTTCACTCATGAATCTGCTATGCCATCCTCGCGGTGGCTGCAATCCAGGCGTCAGCACACCCAACCCGGTTGCCGTTCCGTTCAGCCGAATCGGCCACTTCTGCCCATTCCAGGCAGAGGCGACGATCGAAGGGGTGGATGATGAAGTTGCCAAGGTGCTCTTGGAGTCGTGAACGCCGTGCGTCTCCCCAATTCCTGGCCAGCGCCCATCGGTCGAGCTCAGCTACCGTCATGAAGGACACAACGAGAAGTTTACCGCCCAAGTGAGTGCGGAAGGCGTCTGCACGTGTGTCCCCTTTGAAAAGATAAGACACCACGTCTGTGTCAAGAACGAGACTCACCGGCCGGCATCAGGCAGCATGGTCATCCAGCCTCCATGACCGCACCGCCGCAAGAAATTCATCCACAGATTCGTCCCCAGGCCAGAAATCACCGACGAGCTCATCTAGATCGACCGCCGGTCTCACGCACTGCTCTTTGGCCAAAGACTCCAGATCATGGGCTACATCAAAGAACCCCGAGCCTGCGTCCATCAGGGAAGCATCTGAGGGAAAGACGTCCAGAAGCTCAACGTCTTCTATGCTTAGAGAAGCGATTTCTCCGGATACCTCGCGGGCCTCGCCGACCAGCCGCACGTACTTGGTCAAAGCGCCGAGAACCGCCTCCTTCTGAGCTTCGCCAAAATCGCACCTGATGGGCTTGCCGGCCGGTGGATGCAAACGGCACCGGAACCCGGTCTCCTTGAAGTCGCCCATGAGAAGCCTGCCTTCCACGACACGCCTGTTCTCGATGGGCTGCTGGATACGGGCGACGACACGTTCATGGGTATCGCGGCCATAGGTCGCTCTCACATCGCCACTGCGCGTCTGTAGTACGAAAGAGATGCTGTCGATGCCGCGGTCGAGCAACTTGCCACTCTCTCGAAGGGCCAATAGCACTCCTGCGTCAAAACCCCTCGGCATATCCCCTTCGCCCTTAAGAGCACCCACACCCTCGATCAGGGCCTGCAGAGCTTCCTCGCCGAGGTCCTCGAAGAGCGTCGATTGCTCACGACTGGCCAGGTCGCAAACAAGAGTCAGACTCCCCTCCTCGACTGCGACGAGATCTAGAGTGCAGCACTCAAGGATCTCTGACGGGGTGCGTCCGGGCCTAGCGCTGTCGTCCTGTCCGATCAATACCCGAGCGACCCGATCGACAGCAGTCTGCAGCTGCGAACCCAGTAGCACCAAATCGCGAAGGGCGATTCGATGGCGTTCGACCGCCGGGCCGTCGAGTTGGACGGCAAGAGGTCCGGTGTGTGTTCGTTCTGTGCGCCCGCCGGCCATCCCCTCTCCTTCGTCGACCACCTCACCCACTCACCAGAAGATTACGATACCCGTCAACACACTCCTATTATGCCCGAGAGCCGATTTGAGACCCCGATTCTCTCCTCAGTCTTTGGTTGTATCTTGGAGTCGTCGGCCACAACAACGGTCGCCAGTCGGTCCGCGGGGTGGAGATCGAATGGATGGCCGCCGACCCGGGCCGGCCCATGAGTGACCGCGCCCGCGCGAAGCTGATCTCAGACGCATGGGAAAGGCGCGAAGGCCTCAAGGACCTCGAGCGCGAGATCATCGAAGCCCGCCTCGCGATCGAAAACATCACCCGAGAATGCGAACAACTGCAGACCGCCTTGGCCGAGAAGGACGCCCGCATCCACGCCCGCCGCTTGGGCAAGCCCGTCGTGCTGGTCGATCCGAACCGTATCCGCAGCGCCGTCTCCTCCCCCCACGCGCACCGTGACCCACGAGGGGAACAAGATCCTCGCAGCACAGCATCTCTGCCTGGGTGATTCCTCCGACCCGAAGTACTACCTGCGCATCCACTTCGCCCCCTTGGGAGACAAGGTGATCGTGGCCCACTGCGGCCGCCATCTGCGTACCAAGTCCCACAACTGACCTCTGGCAGACCCGCCGGCCACATGAACATCGAACGTGACCTACCGGTACCGCTCACCAGAGCTTGATCCCCGCACAATGCCAAGAACCCTTCTCGAAGTGAAGATCGAGAGCGAATTCGGCAATGGGCCCAGGCATGTCGCCCTCATCCTCGGTGACCGGCTCGATACGGAGGATGCCGTATGTGCGGACCCCATCCCCTCCTTGGGAGTGGGTGACATGCGTCTCTCCGGCCGTGACACTCTGCTCGATCAATCGGAAGCCGGCGAGCCCCGATGGCCCCACGTACGACTGCGCCTGTTCGAGATCGCCGGCGTTCAAAAGAATGGCAAGCCGCTCCATGTAGTCACTGCGCAGGTCGTTGGTCAACGCCTGATAAACGACATCGGCTTTTGCACCGGCCGCGACCAACGGTCCGGCCGCGACGACCCCGCAGACCCCCAGCACCACCATCAGACACCAGGCAACGACAAGATGAGTACGAGCGCGGACCGTGCGCCGAGGGATCTCCTGCAAGGTGAGCATCGACCTGATACGCGGATGACGCCGACTAGAGACGCCCCGACCACCGGAAAACCCGAAGCGGCCACCGCAGACGGCCCTGGATCCGCAGCCGGCCTCTTGTCGCGTCTCGTATGTGTGCTCCCGCCACCATACTGCGCAGAGAAGAACAACGACCCACCCCACCGTCACGAGCAGAGCGGTCCAGGGGCGCATAGAAAAGCCCATCCGACCCGGAGTGGCCAAGCCGCGCACGAGCTCAAGGGAGCTCCCTATGGGAGTGACCTTGGCAAGGATCCCCAGAGAGCTGTTCCAAGCGGCCAGGAAGAACCCGGCCAGGTAGAGGACGTAGATCCCCAGTCCGGCCACCACTCCGTACAGACGGGACCGGAGCACACTCGCAATACACGCGACCACTGTCACAACCACCGGCACGGTCACGACAAGTACGATCAGGCCGGCGCGCACCGCGGTCAGGGGACCCGCTGCTCCTGCCATCGAATCCGCATACAGCGGAGCTCCTCGGAAGAATACGTTCACGGCGCCTGTTACGGCTCCACCCAACAACAGGACAAGAGTCGACAGCAGCACTGTCTCGATGGCCACCACCAGTTTGGCCGCCCCATATGCGATCGGACCGATGCCGGCCAGCCAGAGATCCCTCCGCGTACCGAGATCGTGGTCTTCAGCGCCGATGCCCGCTCCGATGAGGATGGCTACAAAGACGACGACCTGGGCCGCTCCTCCGCCGAAACTCTTCGTCATCGTGGTGACGAATGAACCGACCTCTGCCGTCGAAGCCTGGGAAAAGACGAACCCCAGTGCGATCCCCGCAAGGAACAGTATCCCTGCAGCGACCAACGTCGTCGGACGGCGCAGGGCCACCCTGGCTTCGATAGGCAGCAGCATGATCCACTTCACGAAGCCCCGCCTCCTCCGATATCCCGGCGAGCGGAGACAAGCCCGGCTCCAAGGAGGATCACCACGGCCCATAGGCACATCGCCACGGCAGAGGTGCCCGGACCCATGACCGGGTCCACAGCGACACTAGGGAGTTGGTAGTCACCGGCCGTGGCCGCCAAAGCTCCCCAGGGAGAGTAGCGATAGAGCAGCCTGAGGGGAGCCAGAGTGGAGGTCCCCGCGACCACCGGCACTGTCATGATATAGAGCAAGAGGCTCACCTCAGCGAGAAGCGCCCCCCGCAAGGATGAACGGAGGACCACTCCCATGGCCCAGCCGACCAGGCCCGCAAACGGTATGCCCACGCCCGCCGCGATGAATAGCCGGATGACCATACCGTTGGAGAGCAGGTGCCCATCCCCGGCCAGAGAAGGAGCGCCGAGAGTGCCAATAAGCCCGACCACGAGCGCAGAACAAACCCCCACAAGCACAAAGATAAAACCGACGGCGGTCGCATACCCCAAGGCGCTCAGTTGTAGACGGAAGATGCGGTATCCCCCGAGGTGATGGTCCTTCATGGTGCCTAGGTCCCAATCCAAGCCCCCCACTCTTGCGCCTACTATCGGTGCTACTGCGATAGCCAGCACGATCACGACCAAAGCTCCGAACCACACCCGGTATGTGAGCCCGTAGTCGGTCTTCTCGCTCAGGGAGACGGCGAACGCAGCCAGACCACCGACGAACACGGACCCGTATGCAGCGAGAAGCAGCGCCCGAGCAGGGATGTAGCGACCCAGAAGCAGGGCATGCGCCGCGCGCGGCGCACGTATCGCGCCCGGCGCGGGCATGGTCAGACCGTCCATCGATGGGAGACCGGCGGGGCGCTATCGTCGGAGAGGCTGAAGTACAGGTCTTCGAGCGAAGAAGAGCCGGCGAGGACGTCTGCCATGGCTCCACCGGCGACGATCCTGCCTCCGCTCATCACCACCACGCTGTCGCAGGTGCGCTGGATCTCAGAGAGCACATGACTGGTGACCACCACCGTCGCTCCGCGTTCTCGCTGGGAGCCCAGCAACGTGCGCAGCCAGGCGATACCCTCGGGATCGAGTCCGTTGGCAGGTTCGTCGAGAAGCACCACCTCAGGCTCCGAGAGGAGGACCCGCCCGATGCCGAGTCGCTGGCGCATGCCTTGGGAGTAGATGCGCACCCGATCATCGGCGCGGTCCTGAAGGCCGACGGCGGCGAGCACCTCGTCTACCCTGGCCGTCCGGTCGCTCCTGCCGCCGGCAGCGACCATCAGGTTATCCCTCGCCGACAGCCAGGGATAGAAACGCGGCTCTTCCACAAGGGCGCCGACATCGGCCGGCATCACCCCATGGGGCATGGTGTCCCCCAATACCGAGACGGATCCGCTGCTGGGCCGGACGAGTCCGGTCAGCACCTTGAGGAGCGAGGTCTTACCTGCGCCGTTGGACCCCAAGATGCCGCATACCCGCCCACGACCCGTGATGTTGAGATCGACATCGTCGAGTATCTTCCGGCCTCTGCGGACCAGTGAGAGCGCCTCGAGCGCAAGCACCGGCCCCTCCGGGCATGTTTCCTCTGTGTTCATCGCGTCACTCCGACATCCAGGCATTTCAAGCTCCCATCTCTAAGAGCGACATGCAGCGTATCTGAGTCTATGAAGACCAGGTCATCGACAGGCCCCACCTCATAGACCCGCTCCGCACGATTGGGCAGGTCCACGACCACCACTCCCCCCTCCCCGGCTTGGATGTAGGCGAGACGGGTGACGCCGGCATCAGACTCGATAGTGGGGTTCACTGGAAGGGGTCGGCTCCACTCCACTTCGTTCGATGCGAGAAGGACCGTATAGGCTACGGCCATCTCTTCGTTATCCACGATCCGATAGTCGAGCAGGAGGAGCCTCTCGGGACCGAAGCGGGCTTTGGCGATACCCTCGACGGGAAGCGACACCGACCTCCCTGTACTCCGATCGACCAACACCGGTTGTTCGGGCCCCAGAACCGCCTGTCGTCCGTCTGCCGACAGACTTATGTAGTACGCATCTGTGGACTCGCGCCGTTCAAACTCCCAGGATCCCCCGGGTCCCCTTTGGAACCATACGATGTAGCAACCCTCGTCGTCCCTTGCTATCACGGCCAACACCAGGCGATCACCTGACACACCGACGTTCTCGACCGTGCATTCACCCAGCATGGCTGTGTCTAGACGCCGACCCTCACTTAGGGTCACGACCATCGAGCTGGGTACCCCAAGGCCGTCTCGCAGAGTCTCCAGATAGACAACTTCCTGCGGGTCGGCGTAGACAAGGAGCACCTCGCCTGCTGACCGCGCGACCTCATGTTCTCCGTCGGGGGAGACCCTTACCAGAGTGGATATATCCTCCCAGCCATCCACCCCGGACGGCTCCGTCTTGAGGAGAAGGGCCTGCGCCGGACCGGCTTCGATACCAGTCGCATAGGCCTTGTCCGCCCAATCCCAAACCGCATCGCCACCCGGGGCGAACGCCGTCACACGATGCTCGTCGATCCCGTGGCCGTCTGAGCCAGAATAGGAGAGCAACGACCCCTCTGGTGCGCCCGAGAGAAACCAACGGTAGTCGCTCTGGACCGATTCAACACCTGGCTCCGGCTCTTCTTTCTGTTGGGACACGCTTGCGATGCAGACCCAGAGAGCCCCGGCCCCGATCAATACTGCAAAGGCGACGAGAACGAGGGCAAGGGCTCTCCGGCGATCCATCAGAAGATACCTATATTGCCGGTAGCGGACGGATCCCATCCGATACGCGCATCAGCGATGATCTTCCACCAACTTTTAGTCGCATACTTGTACGTGGTCCGGGATACATCCTGGTTGTACGAACGACCTCCCACGATGTCTCCACGAGAGATGCCCCAGATCTGGCTGCCCTGATTGTATAGCTTGATCTGCACGTTGTTCTTCGGTCTTGTGTTGCCGGTGACCTTGTACTGCATGGTCGTGTTTCTCCACTGAGTCCTGTTCAGCTCGGTATAGTTGTGGTAGCAGTGCAACGTACCTTCACCCCATACGTTGCTTGCATGTAGACTAATGCTGCGCTGATACCCCAGCGCCACGCCACTCATCAGAAAGACCGTCAAGACCGCAAGCACTCCTACGCTTAGAAGTCTTCTCTTCATCCTTACTCCTAACCCCAGAATTCCCCTACTCATGCACCCGTTTGAAGCCGAATAGCACCCTCCTTCTCAATACTGCGGCCCGCTTGCAAAACACCGCCCCGTCTCCAGCGCTACGCTGCAGCACGACCGCCTTCTTCGCACCAACGCGCCAGTCCTGCGCATATCTTCAGCCACACTGCCTACGTCTGCCGTATAACTTTGGTTGTAGATTGTCCGGGAGGGCCGTTCGATCAACGGCCGGTCAAGGCGAATGCGGCAATCGCCCACATTGAGGAAGCGGTCAGGCCTGGTCCCGCCGCCCGGCATCGAGGCCATCGACGAGATCGTCCACGGATACCAGGCCTACCAGGTGCTGGTGGCCGGTCTGGAACTGGGATTGTTCGACCTGCTCAAGAAAGACGGCCCCTTAGCCGGAATGTCCCCACCTTGGTTCCCGGCAGACAGAACGGGTCACGGTAGACATGCCGGAAAGAACGCCCACGCGGACCTGCTGCCCGTCAGTGTTGAGTACCCCAGCGCTCGCTCCGTCCGAAGATGTTCTTGACTCTCTCCTTCGCCACATCGGCTGCATCACCAGCCAAGTCCGTCGCCTTGTCGGCGAGAGTCTCTTTGACCACCGTCTCGTATTCGAGCGCACGACGCTCTACATCGGTGACGTCGACCGGCACGCACGCCGCCTTGGCAACACATAGGAGCCACTCGCGTTCTTGTGGGACGATCGCCCCGTCGTATATGGCCATGAGAATCACGATCTCGATCAATGCCTCGAGCATATCCTTGTCCTTGATCCTCGAAATCGCGTCCAAGATGCTCTCTTTGTCGTGCACCAGCCGGTCGAAGTCGTCGGGAGAGTGGTCGTCGAATGACATCCGGCAGAGCATGGCCTTGTACAGCTCTTTCTCCTTGGCATCTACGCAGCCATCAGAACGGGCCATGTACATGGCTGCCGCAGGAATCGCGAGCTCGTATGCGTTGCTTCTCGACACGAGGGCCCGGAGCTCGTCTGTGACCTTGCCGCGGTTCTTCATGTGCCTCTTGGCAATCTCTCCAAGTGATTTGGTAGTCACGTAATTGAACGCGCTGCCCACCCCGGCCGACACCACGGGGACCGCGTACTTGATCACAGTTCTTTGAAGAATCTTCACGCCTATTCGCCGACCGAACTTCTCAGCCCCCCGCAGGGTCTGCTTGCTCAGATGTTTCCTGATGGAGCTCTTGGCCATGACGCCCGCAGCTCTGGGCACACCGACCGCTGCCACCTCCGCCGGCTTGATCCCGACTGCGTAGCCGAACACCAGCAGCACGTCTTCCGGATCCTCGGGGTCGAGTTGCAGGTCGTACACAACCGACATGTCCAGCACGAGGCGCATTTGGATGGCGGACAGCGCCAGCATCTCGGCGCCAAGGCTGCCTAGGAATACCGTCAACGAAGCCCCACCGGTCGGGAGGGCGGTCACAACCCCCACCGTTGACGTGGCCCCTGTCGCCGCACCGGTGATGGCAGCATAGCGCGTGGCTACCGACAGCAGGGTGTCGGCGATGTCGTCGGCGGGAAGTCCCGGATACTTCTTCTGGAAGTAGGTCGCCCGAGCATTGCGGTCATAGGCCTTGGTCACCTGGCTTAGAAGCTTCAGGAACCATTCACCATTCTGTGCGTCCTCGGGACTGAGGCTCTTGGCAAACGCCTTCGCTTGATCGAGCTGGCGTTGGACCTCATTCTTCAGGCTCGATTCGTCCCCGGCAGACTCAGCCATTTCACCCTCCTGTTTTGAACCTCTGCCCCACGTACTCGTTGGTCTGGCTGGGCGTCAGCTCGGTGGTCGAGGCACCTGTGCGCACGTCGAAGCACACCTAAATGTACATCATGTGCTTGGTGCCGATGCGACCGTTCAGCAGGTTCTTGCGTAGGCAGCATTTGAACTCCACGGTGGTGGTCTCGCCGGTGCCGATGAACTCCTCAAGCGTCCATTCGGCGGTAGAGCCGGTACAGCCGTCCAGCCGCTCGTACCCGGCTTTGATCACCTGCGCCAGGCGCTCCCGTCTGGCGACCCGCGTCTTTCGCGCGGCCAGAACTTCACCAGAGGCAACCTTGGGAGGGCGTTGAGCAGCTCCGGCTAGGTCCGGCCGGGAGCCCAGTGGCGCTATCCTGCGCGCGGCCACTTTCAAGGTATTTCAAGAGCGCGACCTGCCTGTCACCCTTAGATCGGCATGTTTCCGGCTCCGCGGTTTCGGACTGACAATGATCTGTACGTCTTGGTCCAGCGCATTCAAGAAGCGGATGAGGCGCTCCATGGAGAACCCGTCCAGCCTGCCCGCAAGTAGTGCCGAGACCCTCGGCTGGCGGGTGCCGAGGATCTGAGCGGCCTCGACTTGGGTGAGGCGGCGATGACCCAGAATGCTCGCGATCTGATGGGCCAACGCCGCCTTGGCCTGGAGTCCTTCCGCGTCGGGAAGCTCAAGGTCGACAAACACGTTGCCGCTACCCATCGTGTGTTCGAGGGCGTCGAGGCCCATCTCAGGCACCTTCCTTCTGACTGGATCTCGTTTGATGAATCTGCCCTGCCATCCTCAATCGCGCTTGGATGAGGTCAATGTCGCACTATTCCACATTTGGAATAATCCAAACAAGAGGGCACGGAGTAGACGAAGCGAAGCTGAGAGTCCCTCGTTTGTCGCAAATTCCGATATATGGGGGGACCACCACGCCGGTTGGTTGGCTCAGAGCACTGACTACTATCTCTCTTTCAAGAACCTGTCCTGGTTGGCATCTGGCGTCGAAACCGGTACGGTTATGTGTCCCCTTTGAGGACCTCGCCGTATTAGGGAACCAGAGCCGTCCGCGGATCCGGTGTCGTGCTCAATCCTGTGCCGGAGGAGTGAACCCGTTCGGCCGCCTCTCGGGGGGACTCGGGGACGTCATCAGTGCCCGAATGGCGTCGAACACCACTTTGAATTGCGCGTCGTATTTCTGCTCAAGCTCATCGAGTTTGCGAGCCAAATCGGTATTCGACGCCAGTATCTGACGCAGACGGACAAACGCCCGCATGATCTCCACATTGACCAGGATGGCCCGACGACTCCTCAGAACACTGGAGAGCATGGCTACACCCTGCTCAGTGAACGCGCACGGTGGACGGCGCCTGCCACCGTGACCCGCCGAAGGGATAGCAGTCTCCGAACTTGAAATCACAGTTTGTGATTTCAAGCTGACAGCTTCTTCGCGACTGAGTCGGAACATGAAATCAGCGGGGAAGCGGTCGGCATTGCGGGCGACCGCTTGGTTAAGCGCCCTGACCTCGACCCCATAGAGTGTCGCAAGATCGGTGTCGATGCATCACCTTCTGTCCGCGTATGATCAGAATACGAGAAGATATTGTAGGAGAATCGTTCACTGACTGTCGCGGTCTAACCAGGAACAGTCAACGGAAACGGGGCAACTCCAAGACCAGAGGCTGGAGTGGAGCAAGCTCTTCGCCGTCCAACGTTGGACGTTCTCGAGGATCTGTTCCTGCATGTCTGCCACCTCCTAGTGAACCACTCCGGGTTCAATGGAGACTCAGTTGTTTGAGTCCGGCCTCTTCAGCCAGCACTTCTCCACGATAGAACATCTCTTCCAGTTCTGTCGGTGGTATATGGCCGATGGCTTCAAAGAGCCGGCGGTGGTTGAACCAGTCGACCCACTCCAGGGTGGCGAACTCCACGTCGTCTAGGTTCTTCCAGAGCCCTCGCTTTCGGATGAGCTCGGTCTTGTAGAGACCGATGATCGATTCAGCCAGAGCGTTGTCATACGAATCCCCACGGGAACCCACCGAGGTGACACAGCCGGCCTCGGCCAGCCGCTCGGTGTAGCGGATGGAAAGGTATTGGACGCCCCGGTCACTATGGTGGATGACGCTGGTCACGTCCTCCTTGCGACGGGTCCAGAGGGCCATCTCCAAGGCGTCGAGGGCCAAGTCGGTACGCAAGGTCGTCGAAGTCTGCCAGCCGAAGATGCGCCGGGAGAAAGCATCCATGACAAAGGCGGTGTAGGTCATGCCCGCCCAAGTCCTCACATACGTCAGATCGGCCACCCACAAGCGGTTGGGGGCGGTGGCCGCGAACTGGCGATCGACAAGGTCGGCCGGGCGGGGCGAAGAGGTGGCCGGCTTGGTGGTCTTCCAGGTCTTGCCCCGGATCACGCCCTTCAGACCCAGTCTGCGCATGAGCCGGGCCACGGTGCATCTCGCGACCGGACGTCCTTCGCGGTGGAGCTGCTTCCAGACCTTGCGCACCCCGTAGACCTGGTAGTTATCGTCGTAGATGCGCTTGATCTCCGTCTCCAGCTCTAGGTCGGAGAGCCCGCGAGCCGACGGTGGGCGCGACTTCTGGGCATAGTAGGTGGAAGGGGCGATGGGCAACAGCCTGCACATCGGCTCGACCCCGAACCCACTTCTTCGCTCGTCGATGAAGCGGGTCATCTCTTCGGTCGGCGGTCGAGCTTAAGCCCCGAAGAAAGCCGCGGCTGCTTTCAGGATCTCGTTGGCCCGGCGGAGCTCCTTGTTCTCCTTCTCGAGCTCTTTCAGACGCTCGCGCTCGGTGGTGGTGAGCCCGGGGCGCTGACCTTCATCGATCTCGGCCCGGCGCACCCACTTCCTGAGCGTCTCCGGCGTCATGCCTAACTTGGTGGCCACGGAAGTGATGGCCGCCCATTGGGAGTGGTATTCGTCCTGGTGCTCGAACACCATACGGACGGCCCGCTCCCGCATCTCCTGTGGATACCTCGCTCGTCTTTCCATGGCTCCATCCTCTCAAGAGTTGGAGCCTCCATCAAAGCCGGGGCGGTTCATAGTCTCATATGACTATGTCTTGACGGTGGCTTCAATTCGGAGGGAAGCAGGGCACACACAGTGACCCCCGGCACTCACTATGGCCGAGAGGAATCCTTCCCTTACGGCAGTGTTGTCGACGTCTAACGCGCAGTGAGCAATGGCAACCAATCCTCTGTCAAGAGCTTGCCAACAACATGCCATTCTCGCCGCTCAATCTTGTAAAAATCGAAAATCATTTGAAAGGCACGATTGCTGTCAATCTTGAGGGCGCCATCCAGAGACCGAGTCAGCTCGAGCAAGACTTGGTGCACTTCATTTACGGGAATGTCTCGCAATTCGCGGCTGCCACGCTGGCGTACAACGACTTCCTCGGTGCCCATGCGATGAAGAATCCAACGAAACAAGTAGTCAGAAGTATAATCGTCCGACCGCGCGATCAGTCCTCGCCCGACGACCCGCTCCACGGCAGATTGAAGCTTGCTCTGTGAGAGCTTCGAGGGTTGGTTTGGGTTGACCCCTGTCCCATAGAGCCTGAATAAACGGTATCCAGTGATAGGACCCTCGGTGCTCACTATGTCGAGAATAGCAGCATCAACCAACCAATCATCAGCCTTCCCAGGCTCCGGCAGAGGTTGGGTTCTCCACGGCACAAACGGGGGAGCTTCCACGTGAGATGAAAACCGAATTCGGCCGGGTTGATACTTCTGACGTCCGCCGGCCGTCACGGATTCTGACTCTAGGCCGGCCTTCGTCAGAACCTCTACGTCAAACCTCTTCAGTGCCGACCGCGCCGCTTCCCGAACAAACTCATCAGAATCCTCAGTTGCTGCTCTGAGAGCACGAGCAGCCTCTTCGCTGCCCACCTCCCCAAGCTCTATGACTGCCGCCCACCGCTCCATGGGATCATTCGATTCTGCGCGCTTGACGAGTACGCCAAGGGGAACGTCGTTTGCAAAGTAGTCGCGCCTTTCCAACTCTCCACCCTCACTAGCCGATCTTCAAAAGCCCAGCCAACTCCTTGATATCGGCCGCAAAACTACGTGCAAACTCCCCCGGTTCGTCCATCATCTGGGCCAACAGCAGTATCCCGCCCTCGGCGTACTGCTCGGCGATGGTCAGTCGCTGTTCCATATCAAGTAGCGTTTCTGTATCCTCTGTAGTCGCGTATTGTATTGCGGCCATAATCGCGTAGTCTTCGTCCTTCAAGTACTCAAGACGAACACCGGTGGCAGAGTGCTTGAACTCTTCGACCCTCATCTCGTTGTGATAGCCCCATGCCATCGCAATCAGAAACAGCTCGCGGTTGGTCAGGTCTCTTCCTGGCAGCCCACCGAGTTCTCGCTTGAGATGCTGGTAGTATTCCAAAGACTTCTCACCGAAGTCCAGTTGCGTACGCTTTGAGGCAACCATCTACCCCACCTCTACTATGTCAGAGCACCCACATTTAGTATCAAACTTGATATCGAAGATCTTTGGACTACGTTGAGACAGTACTTCTGCGACTTCTTTGTTATACTCAGTTTCAGTCATCAACATAATCAGTTGGTGTCCTCTCCCATCTTCGATCTTCATGTTGTCCACCAACACCTGAGAGACGTATTTTTGAACGTCGGGACTTAGCTTGCCCATGGGTGTATCAATCACCATGGGCAGCTCATACCCGGCTACTTCACTAAGTGCTATAGCGAAAGCCAGCGCCAGACACTCCCGTTCTCCGGCAGAGAGATCCTCAAGAACCTCGAAGCCAAACCGATTCCATACAGAAACACGGTACTGCTCATCGATCTTGACAGACTCATAGAAGTCCCGCTTCCAAATCATCTCCTTGAAGCTCCGCTCTAGAGTGGTAGCCACGGTTGTCCGTACCCGATCGGTGAGGTCCTTGTAGATACCTTTGCTCACCTCCAGACACTTGGCCGCAAATCTTGCTTGGTTAATGGCCTCTCTTGTCTTCTCTTCTCGACCAGCGATACGCTCTAATTCCTTTTCGATATGTGCGATATCGCTCTTGAGCGTGCCACAATCAATGTCAAGGTGGGTAATCCTCCTGTTTTCCTCCAACGACGCCTTTCGTGCCTTCTGGATCTCCTTCTGAAGCTGGGCCACTTCAGCATCCTTGTGCCCTGCAAGCTTGGCGTTGAGCAGATCTAGATCTTCGGTAGTCCTCTGGAGCCTTTGCGTCCAGTCCGCTATTCGTCGCGTAATGCTGTCGGCCGTGGCCTCGGTTTCTTCGAGTACGCCCGCTATCTTGCGAAGGTGCTGCTCAAGATCAAGCATTTCCGAACCCACCTGGCTAACACGCGCGTACTCCGCCAGAAGGTGTTCGATATGCCTTCGTCCCTCCGAGCCTTCCTCCAGCGATGCGCCACAAACGCAGGCATTCTCGCGCAGCAGTCGTTCCAAGACACCGGCTGATATTGGGGGTGGAAGCCGGCGATTTGCCCGAGCCTCTTCGATTTGCTTCTGAAGGGAGTGGAGAGCCGGTGCAACAATTATGACCGGCGCAACTCGCGAGGACCATCCGAAAAGTTCACCCCATGCTTCCTTCAGGTGGCTCTCGATCTGGGAGAGCTGCCCTTGGAGTGTCCTGCGGCGTTCAATGTCGCCCACCACTGTCGCGATATCGCCTATCCGCGAATCAAGCGAACGCATGGTCTGTTCGAGTTCCGCCACACTCTCGCGCCGCCGTGCCAGTTCTTCGGTATTCTTCTCAAGCTTCTTCTGCTTCTCTTCTAGACGAGCCCCAAGTTGTTGGGTCTCTGCCCCTCCCCTCTCTTTCGCCGCTCGCGAATACAGCTGCCCCGACACTTTGTAAAGGTGGTCGTTCAGCCGTTCCAAGAGATCGATCTGGGCAATCTGCAACACCGCGTCTCGAACCTTCTGTTCCTCCGCGTGTCTGAAAAAAGTTTCCAGCCGCTCGCCATCGAACAGGAAGTAGGGCTCGAGACGAGACGGAATCCATTTCTCAACCCAATGCTCCGGATTCGCTGCGCTTTGGTGACCGCCCCCGCCGCTCTCGGAGTAGATGACTTGCAGGTCCTTGGGCCCCGTGGTAGTTGCCTTACCTTTTTTGAAGAAGTCCTGAGTCCTCGTAACCCTGGCTTCGGCCCCATCGGCGAACAGAAGGTCCAGACTCACCGACACCACCAATAGATCCCCATCCTCGACCTCGTCAAGTGCGTTCTGGCTGCACATGGGAGACGAGTCTCGGTCGTGGCTGTAGTAGTCTTCCCGCCCATACAAGCACCAAATGATGGCGTTGAGCAGATTGGTTTTGCCAGCCCCGTTGCTACCAACTACCACCACGAAGTCTCCCCGAGAGTCAGAGAGATCCAGTGTCAGAGAGCGGTACTGGCGGTAGTTCTGGATCTCGAGCCCCCTAATGCGCATCTTCAGTCTCCCTCTTCGGGAGAAGGGGTCCAGTCCTTCGCATATCTGACTATGGTATTGACGTATTTTTCAGTGTAGCTGGGCATTCTGAGCTCAGCGTGCTCCAACTCAAAAGAGAACAGTGACCGAAGGCACTGCTTCACTGGCGCATCTTCCTGCAGATCCGCAATCGCCTTGGCTACAACTGCAACACCGCTCACTGGCTCTCCTTTCTTCAGACCATTGTGGTGAGTAACTGGAGGATCTTAGTCCGAGCCTCAATGGAGTTGTCGGCATCTCTGGCGAATTCGTCCATACGTTCGAGTTCGCGAGAGAAGATCTTACGTTCCAAGTCCCTGGCCACACTATCATGGAGGGCAGAGAGACTCGGAACGACCACCAGGTCGTAGATGCCAGCATGATCTTTGCCGGGCGCTCTCCGAAGGAGGCGTCCGCGTCTTTGGATGAACTCGCGCGGGTTTGCTGAACTTGCAAGAATGATGCCGATTCTGGCCATCGGCACATCCACTCCTTCATCGAGGCACTTGATGGCCACGAGGGCCTGTATGTTACCGTCTGCAAGGTCCTGGAGAATCCACTCTCTCTCGCTCAGACCCCGATATTTCTGAGAGGGTGTTGTGCCCTCGTCCCCGGTGAACCGATGATACCGGATGCCCTGTCTGCTTAGGACCTGCTGAACCTCGACCATCTGCTCACTCGCGTGGCAGTAAACAAGAGCGTGCGAGAAGTCATGCAGGCCGTCAAGGAGCTTGGCCAACTGCGTGATCTTCTGGGCAGCGGTCTTGACGATCCCGGCTCGTTTGAAAAGCAACAGCTCTAAGACCTGGTTCGTATCGGTGTCGTCATTGTGCTGCATCTGCCGGACGATCTGGCTTGTTAGGGATGCGTACTCCTCCAGCTCCTCTTCATCGAGCTCTACGAACACCGGGTAGTACCGGTATGGACACAGAACAGTTTGGCCGGTGTCAGGGTCAACCCAGTTCAAAGCTTCGTGAATACCGAATGTGTAGACCGTACCTTCAAAGTAGTCGCGCAGAACCTCCGATCCCCTGTCGTCGTACCAACGATTAGGTGTGGCGCTCAGCCCCAGTCGAGACTCGTAATAGTCAGCAAGGGCAAGCTGAAGAGTCGGTGCCCCAAGACCATGCACTTCGTCAGCCACGAGAGTGGTGCGCTCCACCTGGGCCGCAAGGGCGCCCGCAAGCCGAAGGAAGTCCTCAGTGGCAGCTGTGTTCTGGACAGCAACAACGACAGCGGCTTTCCGCAGACCCATCTTGATATCGGCCGAGAGATCCGCTATCGCTTTGCGGTAGTTGCCCCCAGAGAAGGTGCACACGGGTTGATAGTCTTTGAGCTCTTCGGCCCATTGGACCGCGATATGCTGGAAGGGCGCAGTGATGACTGTGAGGCTAGACTCATTGCTCCTCAGCACGGGTTCAATACAAGCAATCGCCGTCTTCGTTTTCCCGGTTCCCGTCGCCATCTCCAGGATGCCGCGACAATTGTTCTCTCGCCATGCCGTCACCGCCTGAGACTGATACTCCCTCAACTTGAAACCGATCTTGGAACGCTGGGCACACCGCGATTGCAATCGCAAATCGATGTCCTCCAGATGGTGCGGGGCGTAAGAAATGAGTCGCTCACGCGCTGCATCGGGAAGCGGAAGAGAGCGGAGTCCAGAAGCATGGCCGTTCCAATAGCGGGAAAACAGTGCCGAGTCATGGTTCACCCAGTCTGCCTCCGTGGTCTCCCAGCTCCTGAACACCTTGAACTCCTCAACGTTCTGCAACCAACCCGCAGCAGTCTCGTTGATGGAACCACTGAACGAAATCAGGTTGCCATGATCGTCCCTGAACACGCCGACTTTCTGGTGGAATATCCCTTCCCCGACGGCACCTAGTAGTTCAGGAACAACTACTCGTATCTCAAGCCGATTGTTCGCGAGAAGCCATGCCAGCGCGCGTACGTGGTTTCTTGCTATCTCGTCCGCCAATTGGTCCAGATCGACCGCGTTGAGTGTGACTGTACCAAGCAAGTGCAGTAGCTCAGATTCGCTGGGCGAACTCCTCAAGACTTCAAAGTCCGATCGGGTGAAATGGGGGCTGGCCACCAGTCTCATGCTCCCGCCCATTCCTATCAGGCCAGCAATGCCACGCGCCGCAACGGCCAGAGCCGCTGAGGAGAAGAACCCGGTAAGGCGATCGTAAGAAACGGCCTTGGCTAGAACCGGGACATAGAAATCGTGTAACACGTCCTGAGCTGAGTCACCTGTATCGTAGGCACGACTCAACTTCAGATCGAGAAAACTCACGCTGACCTCCTTTCAAGTGAGACGGCTTCAACACGCGTCCCCACCTGCTTCGCCGGCCACCAAGGCCCACGGCCCCTACCCAGCCACCCTTGTCGTCGCGACGGTAATACGACACAAATCGGTGCCGGCCTACCCACGGTCGACCGACGGGATATCCCCTATTTCATCATATTGTTCCAGCACCACCCGCTTTGTCCGGTACTCCCCCCAGCGCGTCTGGTCTTTGCGTCGCACGATTGGGAAGGTGTCCATGATGTATTCCACGTCTTGGCGACTGATGCCGTAGAGATGGAAAAACGCCGCATCGAGTTCGCAACGCAGCTGGAAGCGCCGCTCCTCGTCCCAAGCAAAAGACGGCCCGTCATAGCCACACTCCCGGGCGAAAGCCTGCAGATCCCAAGACGTATAGGTCAACTCAAGAGCTCGGGAGGCTACCCAGTCAGAAGTCACCTCCCCAATCACCCCTAGTCTGCGTTGGTAGGCTTCTGGAGGTAGCACGGGAAACTGACGCAATAGGTAGACGGATACGTGGACTCCGCCCACCTTCTGCCGGGCGACGTAGTCCAGGACAAACGAGTTCAGGTTCGCGCTGAGAAGCAGCAGTTCCGGGCCTTGAGGTCTGCCAATAAGAAGGGGCATAGAGTGACCCACGGCGAAAGGAGGAATGATTGCGGTGATGACGGTTCGTTCATTGGTAGCGCTCGTAACATCTGTATATCCCAGAACAGCCGTACGCCCGTCAATGCGCTTCCTCACCTCTGACTCCTGTACCCAATAGCGTGGAATAGGAACGGCGTGCGGGTCCTGACGAGCCTGCACAGTGAGCCGTTCCGGCTGGCCTTGCCTAATTGCTGCAGTTTCGCTGAGCACCACACTTGCAGCCCGATGATCAAACTGCTGCATCATCTTCGCCTCATAGAGCGGGAGATGACGCTCTCTATCTCGGTGAAACACATTGCCCTCAAGCCGCCAACCTTCGGTCTCCAGCTCGCTCCGTGTTCGGAATAGATGCGAATCGGTGGCCATCTGGAACATGCTCATAGTGGACACTCCCCAGGGATTCTCCTCAGTTAATCCCTCCTTCACGAGCACCGGCACCCGCCTGTAGACCGACATCGTGATCTCGGCATCGCGTCGACTCCGGAAAATGGGACAGGTTCGTGTGTTTGGATTCAGCAAACTGAGGTCAACAGGCGTTAGAGTCAGACGCCTATCGGCATGCAAAATGTCGGCTGACTGGTGACAGAAAAACGCGAAGGTGGCGCTGCCGGCGGACCGAGTTGACCCCGTGAGAGTGAGCAAACAGAACTTCATCCTGCCATCCACTTCTGAAAACAGCTTTGCCCGGTTCTCAAAGTCAAAGAGGCTGACCAGTGCTCCAGAGTCCAGTAGGTCTTGGAAGAACAATCTCGCCGTGTCATCCGTCGCCACCGCCGAAGGTACGATGGTTCCCACTCGACCACTGGCCGCCACAATGCTTCGCTTCAGCTCGGCGAAAACGGCGAAGGTGTTCACGTCCCCCCGCCCGCACAAAGGGAATCGACCAGCACTGCGAATGAAGTGTCTTTCTCCGTCAGCATGCCTGCTAGCCGCCTTGAATTCGACCATCAGGGCTGGGTTCTTCTCGGCCAGCCGCTCAATCATCCGCCTGCGCGTGGCCGCTTTTGGTGCCAGTGCGATCTCAGGATCCTTTGTTGCGAAGAACTCCTGTTCCCGCATCTTGATCCGTTCCCAAGGCGGGTTCCCCAGCACCACGTCGAAGCCGCCCGACCAGCCGGGGCCGTCGTCGGGGTCTGTGGTTGCGTCCACCGTCGTGGTGAGCACTTCGGGGAAGGCCAGGTGCCAGTGGAAGAAGCGGTACTCCCCGGCCAGGCGCTCGATTTCGACGCGCAGGGTCTGGGGCACGCTCTCCGAGTCCCGCGACAGCCGCACGAACACGTCGTGGGTGATGGCCGGCACTCCGCGGACCTTGCGGCAGACGAAGGCAGCGCACCAGGCATCGGCCGCCAGTTTGGCCCGGCGATACTCCGCCGATTGCGAGAATCCCTGGTAGCGCTCCTCCTTGGCCCGCACGGCCGAGAGGGAGTCGTCGGCGAGGTGGCCGATATCGGTGAGCGTCCGTGCCAGAGCCACGTTGTCGACGGACGTCGAGGTATCGACGAACAGGGTCTCTTGGCCCTTGCGTTGTTGCCGGTTCTGCTTACGGAGCTCGGTGACGACCTTCTTGTCGTCGCCCTCCAGAGCCTTGAAGGCCTCATCGGGGATGCCGTCCGCGAGCAGTACCGGCGTGGCGCCCAGCAAGCTGTTGCCGCACAGGATGCGGTGGTCGAGGAACGATAAGGGCTTGCCCGGCTCGAGCGCCTCCATCCAAAGACTGACCTTGCATAGCTCCACCGCCATGGGGTTGACGTCCACCCCATAGAGACAGTGACCGATGACGTCACGCAGGGCCGTGCGCTGGGCCTCGGGCGAGGGCTCTTCGTCGCCGGTGCGGATGGCGGCCAGGCGTTTGGCCAGCCGGTGCGCGGCCGCCACCAAGAAGTGACCACTGCCGCAGGCCGGGTCGCATACGCGCAGGGCCAGGAGGGCCGCCTCGGGGTCGGGTTTACGCAGGGCTTCGCCCACCACCGGGTCGAGGGCCGAATCGAGCAGACACTGGATGAGGCTACCGGGCGTGTAGTAGCTGCCGGTGGTCTTGCGTTCGCTGCCACCGCCGCTCGAGAGGGCGAAGGTGCGGGCCGGTACGTTCACTTCGGGATGGAGCTCGAGGAGCGCCTCGTAGACGCTGCCCAGCTCCTCGCTGCCCAGGTTGCGGTAGTCGACGGCACGGCGGACGCGGCCGTCGGTGGTGAAGGCCAGTCCCCGCACGGCGGCCAGCAGGTCGCGGTTGGCGATCTCCAGCGAGCCTAAGGCGGCGCCGTCGGCGCCGTTACTGTTGGCGCCCGCAACGGTGCCCGGACCGGCAGAACCCCGGTCGGAGAACAGGAAGCCTCCCAGGGCCGGCAACGCCAGCTCCGGGCAGCCGCCCTCCTCTCCCAGTTTGCTCACGACCAGGCGGAGCCCCTTATACAGATCGGGGTGACGACCCCCACGCCTGCGCTCGGCCAGACGCCGCAGCCGGGCGGTAGAGTAGAAGCGGGTGTAGAGCTCCTTGGCCTTGGCCGGAGCCGCCGGATCGAGTAGCAGCCCCCGATCCTCAGCCACGAACAAGAACAGCAACCGATAGACCAGGCGGAGCAGGTCGCGATAGTAGTCGTGGTCGGAGAGCTCCCCGTCCTGCAGCCTGCGCCGTAGCTCAGCATTGGCCGGATGAGCGAGGAACCCGGCTCCCAGAGCCCCGATGGCCTCCTCCACTCCGCGGCGCAGTTGATCGAGGGCCCGAGTGCCTTGGGCTTCGGCCGCCCGGCTCCATTTCTCGAGCCAACAATCCTCCGGACGCTCCCCCTCCACCCGCGACTGATGGCACAACAGGTAGAGCAGCGCGAAGTCGGCGTAGGCCTCGCCGGTCATCATGGCGTCGAGGTCGAACTCCACGTAGGCCTGGCGGGTGAGGCTGCGGTTGTCGCGCAAGATGCGGAGGGTCAGGCCGTTGGAGACGAACCCCCACAGATGCTCGTCGGAGCGGTTGAGGAACTCCTGCAGCAGCGAGTGCGGACTGGCCTGGGCGGCCCCGGCCACGCCCGGAGCCCGCTTGTCAAGATCGACGTTCAGCCCGACCAGGTGGATGGGAATATCCCGCTCGCCCGTGACCCAGGCATGAGAGACGGCGTAGGTGCGGCCGTCGATATCACGCGCCTTGGCCGTCTGCAGCCGCCCGTAGCCCAGCTCTTGGAAGAGCGGCAGCAGCCACCGCTCGCGGGTGGGGCTGGTGCCGGGATCGGCGACGCCGTGAGCACGGCTGCCGGGCGTGAGGGCCGCGGCAGTCCCGGAGGCGCCGTCCGGTGCGCAGACTTCGGGACGCAGCGGGTCGGTCTCTCGACGGAATGCCGCCCACGCGCCCTGCAGGCGGTTCCAGGCCCGGTTGGTGGCCTCATTAAGCTTCTCGCCCGAGAGATGGTAGTCGTCGGGAGTGAGGCCGCCGAGATCCTTGTCGCCAGCCGCGACGCGGGCCAGCAGGTCGCGGGGCAGGATGGCACCCTCGGTGCGGATGGTGGTGAAACCGTCTTGGCGGCGGGCGCGCATGTCAGCGGGCCCCTTCAGAATAACAAGCCTGGCGCGACGACCTATCGAAGTGGGCTCGCGCGGGGCGCGCTACACGTGCGCGATCGTCACTCCTGTCTTCGCAGACAAGCCAGCAGAAGGTTGCATGCCTCGTTCGGCATGGACCTCTAGATAGAGGGCGATCGCCTCCCGCACGTTGGCAAGAGCTTCCTCCCGAGTATCCCCCTGGCTCACGCAGCCCGGGATAGACGGGCACTCGGCTATCCAGACCCCGTCCTCGTCTGTGTATACCGTCACAGAGAGTTCCAAGGCAGCTACCCCCTTCAACTGCGCGCCATTCACCATATGCTACTCCAGCTGAGGGCCGCCATCCCCCATCCGGGAACCGTTGCTCTCCGCGCCGTCGCCTCACGCCCCACCCCCACCAGGCAGGTACACATACACGCCCAGCACGTCCACCGGCAGCTCGGGCGCCACCTTGGTCGCGCCGCCGGCCGTCCGGCCGCCGGCTCGGGTCACGGCCCGCCGCACCCGGTCGTGCGACCCGGCAAGGCTCTGGGCCCGTTCGTGCGCTACCGCGTCCAAATGAGGCCTAACCTGTTCGAAGTCGCGCAGGATCTGTTCCAGTGCCTCGCGTTGTTGGTCGGGCCCGATGGAAGCGGTGGGTGTACAGGCAAGGAGCGCCTCCACCTCTTCGCCGGTCAGCCATTCGGCGGCACCCGGTGCTCCCCGGAACGCCACTAACTGGGACTCCTCCGCCAGCAGCGCCCCCTGCCGGCCCACAACGTCGCTGATATGAAAGCGCAACCGCAGAAGCAGCAGGGTGGTCCGCTTCGTCACCGCCGCCGTGCGGATCACTCCCATCCGTTTGGCCGGGGCTTCTTCGAGACCATCCAGAGCGGCGTCGGCGGTGTGGGCGGCGAGCCCCTCCACATACGGATGGGTGCGCGAGAGGTACACCTCCCCATCGGCCACGGGCAACTCGAAGCGTCCTCTGAAGCCACTCCCATCGAAGAGGCCCATGGCATCACGGAGCGCCTGCGGCGTCTCGGCCAGATCGGCCTTGACTGCGTCGTCGCCGGTCACCACGGCCCGGTTGGCTCGGAGCGCATCGTGAGTGAACCGCTTGACGTCGAGACCACTCCCTATCGCCGTACGCACCTCGGCAAGCTCACGGGCCACCTCGTCCACCTTGATGGTCTCCTGCGCGAACATGGTCCGGGAGCGCTTCTCCCGGTCGGCCGCCATTTCCCACTGACGATGGACCGTATCGCGTTGCTCCACGAGGTCCTGCAGATCGTCCAGTTCGAACATGAGCTGGTCGGGACTCCCGCCGCTCTTCTCCCGGAGGAGGATCCCTTCAAGTAGAGCCTCCACTAGAGCTTCAGTGTTGACCGGGACCGGCACGGATATCCCCAGCGAACCGCGGATGGCCTTGTGCTTGCGCAACAGCACGTTCAGCACTACGCCGTCGATCTGGTTGTCGGTGCCGTAGTAGGTGAGAACGCGCACTCGGGGGGTCTTCTGGCCGTAGCGGTCTACCCGCCCCTCGCGCTGCTCGTGCCGGGTGGGGTTCCAGGAGAGGTCGTAGTGCATGACGGCGTCGAAGTGCTCTTGGAGGTTGATGCCTTCGCTCAAGCAGTCGGTGCACACCAAGACGCGTCGGGGATGCTCGGCCAGGGCGGCTACTCGGGTCTCGCGCTCGTCCGGCGGGAGGGTGCCGGTGACGGCCACCACCTCAGTGTCGCCGTCCAGTGCTTTGCGGAGCGCCTCGGCCACGTATTCGGCAGTGTCGATGAAGCGGCAGAAGACGATGGGATGATAGCCGTCGGCCAGAAGCTCAGAGACCAGCTTCACAGCCTTCTGCAACTTGGCGTCTTTCGCGCCCTTCAGAGCCTCGGCCTCCCGGGCCATCTCGAGCAGACGGCGGCGGGCGCCGGCCTCTTCGCCTTCTTCTTCGGCGTCGCCGCCCGGGATGACGTCGGTGCCCTCCGCCAGATCGGCGTCCATGAGGTCGAGCACCGTGCGGCGGCCGATCTCGTCGGCCTCTTCGGGAGTCTCGGTGTCGGCAGCGGCGGCCCGAGTGCGCATGGTGGCAGCAGCCGCCGCCGGGCTGGAGGCCAGCGAACGGAGCAGCGCCAGTGCCGACCACCAACGCACACGGCGGCGATGGTCCCCGGCCGCATCCAGCACGGTCTCGCGGGCATAACGGAGCACCCGGTCGAACAGCTTCTTGTATTCGGGAGAGAGCTTGTAGGTGTCTTCGGCCTCCTCCCGATCGGGGAAGGGCGTCTCTTCATCCAGATACTGCTTGATGTCGCCCCGGCGGCGCTGGACGAAGTGCCGGGCAAGGCGTTGCCGATGAGAGCGGTTGTGGTCTCCGCCAAGTTCCATCGGAAGTTGGAGAAACTCTTCGTCGAGGAATCCCAGAAGCGACCGGAACGCCTCCTCTTTGCCGCTGTGCGGCGTAGCCGTGACCAGGATCAGGTGGCGCGCGGGGTCGGCCGCCAGACCCGCGACCAGCTTGTGGCGCTGAATCTGAGCGCTCCGGCCCTCCATCGCCGAGGCGCAGGTGTGGGCCTCATCGACGATGACCAGCTCGGGACAGGCCCGTTTGAACTCCTCCACGTGGCGGGGTGACTTGATGAAGTCGGTGGACACCACCACGAACGGATGGCGGTCGAACAGGGACTCGTTGGGCCCGCAATGGCGTTCGAGCCGCGTCACCGTGGATGAAAGCACCAATTCGGAGTCGATGTGGAACTTGTCGCTGAGCTCCCCCTGCCACTGTTCGGCCAGAGCCGGCGGACAGAGGACGGCCAGGCGCTCGACCTCGCCGCGGGCTAGGAGTTCCTTCGCGATCAGCCCCGCCTCGATGGTCTTGCCGATACCCACGTCGTCGGCGATGAGCATCCGCACGGGGTCGAGGCGGAGGGCCATCAGAAGCGGCACCAGCTGATACGGGCGCGGCTCCACCGCCACCGAGGCGAAAGAGCGGAACGGGCCCGCACTCGAACGGAAGCCGAGGCGCACGGCGTCGCGGAGCAGCCGCGCCGAGCGGTAGTCGCCGATCTGCCCGGGGTCGCCCGGGTCGGGCAGCGCGAACTGAGCCGATTCGACCCTCTCCAAAGTCTGTAGCACGCCGGTGACCTCGTCCTCGGTGCCGCGTAGCGGCCGCAGCACCAGCAGGTCGCCCTCAGACTCGGGCAGAACCACCCACTCGCGTCCGCGGGCGCGCACCAAGGAACCGACGGCGAACGTCACGGGCGACCTCCTTCAGCGCCACGGGTGCCGGCGCCGCCGAAGGGAACGCCGCCGTGGAGAGCGGCACCCGGCGCAGCCGCGCGCCCGGGTGCGGCGCCGCGGCTCACGACGCGCCTCCGCGGGCCTTGCCGAAGAGGCTCGGGAACCGGTCGATGATCGCCGACCAATCCTCCTGATGGTGAAAACGAACGACCGTGTAGCCGTAGTCCTCCATGGCGGTGTTCAGAGCGTCATCGCGGGCCTGTCGCTCAGGGAAGTCGTGCGGCGGACCATCGATATACACAGCCACCTGTTGGTCCGTATAAATGAAGTCGGGGCGCGTTCCGCAGGCCTCGACCAGCTTCTGGGCATGCGAAGGCAGATGGAGGTTCTGCTGTTCCAAGAGCCGCAACCACGAGCGCTCCAGCTCGGAGTCCGCCAGGTTCATGAGCACCTGGAGGTGCTCCGCCCGCGTCAAGTTGGTGGGCGAACTCTCCACGGCAGCGTCGCGCAGCTCGAGCAGCACGTCCTTGACCGACTGGCGGTCAAGAAGCTGATGGTAGCGTTGGTTCTGGTAGCTCATGAGGCAGTCGTAGCAGGCGGCTTCGCAGTCTTCTTTGGCCCGCGGTGCGCGCCGGAGATCCTCGCCGGTGTCGGGGTCGAAGTGGCAGAGCGCCAACGCCTCGCGTGCGACGGCGTTCAGCGCTCCGGGGTTCAGTAGTTGCCGCAACACCCCGGCGCCGCCCTCGGCCGCCTCGTAGATGAGGATACGGCGCGGATCGTCATCGCCGGGCAACGACTCGACCGCCAACTCGTTGTCTTCGAGCTGGTAACGGGCCTGCACGGCGCGCTTCAGCGCCGCCTGCAGCGAGGCGCTCTCGGTCGGGCTGAGCTGGACCGCCGGGTCGATGAGCAGACAGTTGCGCCGGTCTTCGACGAAGGGGGTGACGCGGGCCGTACGCGGCGACATTGGATCCTGATCGTCTTCATCCTGGTCGTCGTCCTGGTTCCTGGCCCAGTAGCCCCGCTCGATATCAAGGACGAAGCCCAATTGCTCCTTGTCCTTCCGCCGCGCCCAGCCCTTGTTGATCCGCCAGATGAGGGCGGCGTGGCCATAGGTGAGCTTGGCGATCGGCTCCCCCGTCCCGACCGCCGCTTCCGTCCCGACCGCCGCTCCACCGGGGACCGCCCTGACCATCGCCGTGCTGCCGTGCATCTTGACCCCATCGTGGCCGAAGCGGACGGCGGTGGCGAGCTCGTAACCCAGACGCATGCGCTCCTCTTCGTCGGAGGTGATGCGGTCCCGCCGGCGCGTGGAGACGTTCTGCAGGCGGAAGAGGTTGGTGAGAGCCTGGTTGAGGTAGACGCCGCAACTCTCACAGAGATCGGGGCCGTCCCCTTCGTCGAACTGGTGCAGATAGCCACACTGCGGGCAGATCTTGGCCCGGTTCTGGGCCAAGTCATCCTCCTCACTGACGGGGAGGATGGCCTTGTTGATGATGTACTGCGCCCCCTCGTGGTAGACGATGGCCCGCGGACCGAACTCCGAGATGGCCAAGAAGCGCGGCCGCTGGAGAAATTCTTCCTGCCCCCTTCTACCCTTGCCACCCGGGCCCGTCCTCCTGCCCGGGATGAAGGCCGACAGCGGCAACCGCGGGAAGCTGTAGCCGGGGAGGAAGCCTTCGCTCGCGAAGTAGCGGTAGCTGTAGAAGTCGGATTGGAGCAGCTTATCGACGTCGGTGAGCAGCTTCATCTGCTGCTCGGCCTCAGCCCGGAGGCGTTTAGCCACCTCTCTGTCCCGGACACTTCTCGACGAATCGCCTATGATGTTGTGTTGCGCTTCCCGCTGGCTGAGCGCGCTGCGATATAGGCCACGCCACCGGTCGCAGGCCCGGTCGAAACGGAGCGCGACTTGATCCAAGACCTCGTCCAACCAACCGTCGCTGTACCAGTCGGCCTCTTCGAGCTCGGCCCGGCAGCCTTCGAGGAGCGCAGCGGCCCGGGCCCGAGCCCGTTCACGGGGCTGCTCGGCCTCGACATCGACTCGAACCGATTTTTGGAGCTCAAGCGTCGGTTCGTGGCCGCCGACCTCGAGCAAATCGGTGAGCGACTTGCCCAGCGAGAGGCCGGTCTCAGCCAGCCACACCGCATGCACATGGGCTCGGACGAGATCCTCGTTGGCGAGATCGAGGCGCGGTGGCGTCACCGCGCCCGCCACCATGAGCTCCGGCCGCTTGAAGAAGTACTGATCGTGCGGACTCCCCACCGTGCAGTAGCTGTAGACGAGGGCGGGTTGACCGCTCCGCCCCGCCCGCCCGCTCCGCTGCGCATAGTTGGCCGGGTTGGGCGGGATGTTGCGCATGTTGACCACGTTCAGCTCAGCGATATCCACGCCCAGCTCCATGGTGGGAGAGCAGAAGAGCACAGGGAGTCTCCCCTCCCGGAAACGCTCCTCGCGCTCCTCGCGATCGTCGTAGGCGACCTGGGCCGTGTGCTCCCTGGCCTCGATCCCGGCGATGCCACGGGCCGTGTTCTTGTAGAAGCCGACGAAGAACTCGTTGGTGTGTCCCCCTTCAGCCGGCGGACTCGGCACCCGGATGGAGTCGTGATAAGGGGTGAGGCCGTCCCCCGCCTTCCAGATCATGGCCGCCGCAGGCACCTGATATCCGGGAACTTCCCCCTCTTTCCCTTCGATCACCGGTTCCGCCAGCCCCGCATGCCGGAGAATCTCCAGTAGCCGGCGGATGATGATCTCCGCATCAGCCACAAGCAGTCTGGAGTGGTGATGCGGTAACGTCGTCGGGCGCCGGAGGTACTGGCCGAAGCCTCCCCTCCCCGAGAGGAACAGATGCTCCCTGGAATCGTGCCGCCTGGAGGGGCGGGGGAACACCACTCGGGACGTCTCGAGCTTCTCTCGTTCATCGATGGCCCAAGGGGAACAAAGATGCTGACTGCTCTGCTGCTTGATGCTCTCTTGCGACTCAGTCCGCAGGTAGTCCACCTTGATGGCAAGCCCGCGGCGCATCCAGTCGAGCATGGTGCGGGCGATGGCGCTGCGATGCTCTGGAGCGGCCGTGACCAAAGCCTCGTGAGCCCCGGTCCACTCCTCTTCGGCGGCACATAGTTCGTCGAGGGATTCGTACTCGATGTTGAGTAGGCCACACTGCTCCAGATTGGGCAACGTGATGCGCCAGCCTTTCTGCAGGTCCCGATACAGACGGTAGCCAAGCACCTGGCGGAGAGCGCCCTGGGTGTGTTTCAGGGCGGCGAACTTGACCGTCGGATCGACCGCGTACTGTTCCAGCGGCAGATCCAGAGCGTCGAAGACCTTCTGGGTGAGCCGGTCGTGGTTGATGCCGGCCTCCCCCGCCTCCTCCACCGCTCGGTAGAGTGCCGAGCGGAGAAGACCGACCTCCACGAAGTCGTTGAAGTGACCGGCCTGCAGCGAAGCGTCCTGGCGGTTGTCGGTGAAACTGAGGAGTTTGCGCGCCCGCGGAGTAAGATCGGTGTCTTCGCGCAGATTGCGGATGGCAGTGAGGCCCAGGATGGTAGTAGCCGTGCTCCTCCCCTCCGAACCGAGCTGTCCTAACTTGACGAAATCACCTGTGCGCCCCGCGTAAGAGACGCCGCAAGAGAGACAGAACCTGAAGGGAGTGGGCAGGAAGTGGCAGACCATCGCCTCATGCGGCCGGTCTGTGTCCCCGCCTCGTCCGCCGCCTCCGAGAATGGAGCCGGTCGACCCGTCGGGACGCACCTGCACAGGCTGGGGCAGCCACTTCCTCCGGTCTCCGCGCACCCGGCGGGTGTCACCCGTGACCTCGACCCAGTCCTCGGGGATACGGTCGAGCATAGCGTCGATGTCGCCGGGCCAAGGGTTCTCGCCGTCAAGATGGAGGAACCCTGCCGCGCCCTCGTCTTCGCCGACGCGCTCAGAGACCAAGCGGGGCGCGAACACCCGGCCTCCGTCGGGACTCTCGGTGGAGCGCACCACGTAGTACTCCTGGCCACACTCACGGCAGAAGGCCAGGGGCAGACGTACCTTATCCCGCGAATTGGGAACGAACTGCTGAGCGTTGGTAGATAGGTCTCGAATCCCCTCCGGCTCGAGAGAGGCGTATACGGCGTCGCCCCGGCTGATGAACTGGTGTAGACGGAAGGCGAAGGGCGGGAAACCGCTCACCGGATCGCGCTCGCACTCAGAGGCTCCAAGCAGGAAGTCGGCGATGCGCCCGGCGCAGGCCTCCTCAGGCACCCCGGTGAGCTCAGCCAAGGCTTGAGCGGCCCCCTCCTCCCCGATGATGCTCCTAGGCTTCGCTCTAACAAGCCGCCCCGTCTGGGGATCGGGCTCGACCCCCAGAACCCCCTCGATCCACCGCGACATAGGATGGGCAAGAAAACCCTCGTATTTGTTCGGCACCGGGCCCCCGTCTTCGAGAACCGAGTCGCGCAGTGCCCGGACGAAGCCTTCATCGTCCAGCGGCGCCGGCGCGGAAGCCCGGCGCAGGGTCTCGCCGATGACACACCCCGGCTTCACCACCGACCCGAAGAGCTGGGAGGCCACCTGAGCCACCTCGGCCCGCTGTTCATCGTAGGAGCCGGCGCCGGCGAGCGTGGCCGAGGTGCCGACGACCTGCAGCCCTTCGGGAGCAAGGCGGTCGCGTACCCGTCGCACCAGGTAGGCCACGTCGGCCCCCTGCCGGCCGCGATAGGTATGGAGTTCGTCGAGTACCAAGAACCGCAGTCCCTGCGCGTGTTTGATGAGGTCCTTCTCCCTGGGACGGGTCAGGATTAGCTCCAGCATCACGTAGTTGGTGAGGAGGATGTCCGGCGGGTTACCGATGATCTCGTTGCGCTCCTCGTCGGACTCCTGGCCTGTGTAACGCCGGAAAGTCACGGGTCCCCTGCCATCCGGATAACCATCACACAAGAATTTGCCCAACTCCCCCACTTGACTATTGGCTAGAGCGTTCATGGGATAGACGACGATCGCACGGATGCCTTTGCCCGAGCCGTCACGAAGCACCCGGTCCACGATGGGGACGATGTAGGCAAGACTCTTGCCGGAGCCGGTGCCCGTCGTCAGCACGTAGTCGTCGCCCTCGGCTGCCGTGCGGATGGCCTCGGTCTGATGACGGTGCAGGGTGATAGGATTGCCGACACCGTCGGCGGCCTTCTTCACGCGGAAGACCCGCTCGCACTCAGAGTGAAGCACGCCGTCGCCGACGAGATCCGCTATCCGGCCCCCTGATTCGAACGAAGGATTGAGCTGCACCAGAGGATCGGGCCAGAAGAGGCCGCCGTCGATCTCTTGGTCGACCATATCGCGGATGCGTTCATCTTGGATTCGGATGAAACTCCTGGCGTACTGCTCGTACCCCGCGATGAGCTCGTACCGAAGATCGAAGACGTTCATCCGTACCCCCCTCAAGCCAGGCCGGACCGGGAGACCCGTCGCCGGGCCCCGGCCCTCTCTCTTGCGTCAGATATGGGTGAGCCACCCCTCATGGTACAGCACCCGGCGGACGGTCTGAAGCCCTCGTAGTTTTCACGCTTCACAGGCTGGATCCCGGGCCGCTAACTCACGCCCGCCGACGAGTCGGCAGGGGCGGCGCTCCTCCGTGCTCGCTTCTCAATCGGTCTTGCCGTCTTGCCGACGATCCAGAACACGAGCACGCACAGAGCCATGAGGGCGATGGGGACGGCGATCCACAGGGGGTCACGAGCCACCGTCACCTGATAGAAGAGGGTCGCCACCGACCATGAGGTCACACCCAGATATCCGGCCGAGAGTAAGCTGTAGCGCAGGCCCATCTCTCGGGTCATAGCGCCGAAAGCGGCCACGCAGGGGAAGTAGAGCAGGATGAACAAGAGGTATGCGTAGGCCTGAGGACGGCCTTCGGTGAAACCGGCGCGCAGCCCCACATAGATGCTGGTACTGGCGCCGACCTGCGCAGCTACTTCTTCCCCAGAACCCCCGATGAGACCCAGGCCCAGGGGATCGACAAGGCTGGCCGGCACACCGGCCAGGTTCTCCGGGATGGTACGTAACGCATCCGCCATCCCTCCCCAGAAACTGAAGGATCCCTCCTCTGGTGACGCAGATGCGGCGGCCTCTTGACCGTAGAGGGAGTTGAGCGTGCCCACCACCGCCTCTTTGGCAAGGATGCCGGTGAAGATGCCCACCGTGGCGGGCCAATTGTCCTCCTTCACCCCCATGGGTTCGAACACCGGAGTCATCGTCCGGCCGATGCTGGAAAGCACGGACCCGCTCGTGTCTTGGTTGCCCATGGTCCCATCGGTGCCCACGGAGTTGAGTACTGCCAGTATCGCGACGACGGGGACGATGTATTTAGCCCGGGTCATGAACAGGACGAGGCGCTTCCAAGAGAAGAGAGAGATGGTGCGCAGGCGAGGAGCGTGGTAGGACGGCAGTTCCATGATGAAGTGTGAAGCCTCACCCTTGAACAGGGTATGCCTGAGCATCAGGCCGGTGAGTATCGCGGCCACGATCCCGACTATATATAGAGAGAAGGTCATCGCGCCGCCGGCAGCTCCGAAAAAGGCGGCTCCGAACAGCGCATACACGGGCAGACGCGCACCGCACGACATGAAAGGATTCATGAAGATGGTCAGATACCGATCACGTCTGTTCTCAAGGGTCCTGGTCGCCATGATGGCCGGCACGTTGCAGCCGAAACCAACGAGCATGGGTACGAATGACTTGCCCGGGAGCCCGATCCAGCGCATGAACCGGTCCATGATGAACGCCGCTCGGGCCATATAGCCGGAGTCCTCGAGGAGCGACAGTCCCAGGAACATGGCGAAGATGATGGGGATGAAGGTAGCCACCGTCTGCAGACCGGCTCCAACCCCACCGGCGAGGATACCGACCACCCAAGCGGGACTGCCCATACCTTCGAGCAACCGTCCGAAACCGTCAACGAAGATAGTGCCGGTGGCCACGTCGAAGAAATCGATGAACGCGCCCCCCACGTTGATGGTGAACCAGAAGAGCAAATACATGGCCAGAAGGAAGATGGGGATGCCGAGGACACGGTTGAGTACCACCCGATCGATCCTGTCGCTCATGGTCTCAGATCTCCCGGTCTCAGACGACTCAGACCGCCGGCGAGACACAGTCCTCCGGCTGACAGTCTCGATGAAACGGTACCGCGCTTCCGCCAAGACGACGTCGGCGGAGTCGCCCAGCTCCGCCTCGACCGCCTCGACCGCCCGTTCTATCTCCTCACTTCCGGCCGCTCCGGAGTCGACAACCATCTTGACCGACCATTCGTCACGCTCCAGCAGCTTGAGGGCCAGCCAGCGGGGATTCGTTCCGAGACCGGCCGCCGTCTCTTCCAGGCGGCGCTCCCATGTGGCGCAGAATCTCTCCACCGCTTCCGGCTGCTCCACCCGGACGTCCGAAGAGGGCTCCGTGCCCCAGGCCTGTTCGATGAGAGTGAGCACTCTGCGGATGTCCCGCTTGCGCGTGGCGGAGATGGCCACAGCGGGACAGCCCAGCTCCCGACTGAGCGCTTCGTCGTCGATGGAGAGGCCCTGGCTCTCGGCCGAATCCGTCATGTTAAGGACGACCACGAGGGGGATCCGCATGTCGATGAGCTGGGTCGTCAGGAACAGGTTCCTCTCCAGGTTGGTGGAGTCGACGATATTGACGATGAGCCCCGGCTCCCCGCTCAAGATGTAGTCTCGCGCCACCCGCTCGTCCTCCGATGAGGCCTGGAGGGCGTAGATACCGGGAAGGTCGACGATAGGCACCGGTGTGCCCCACAGGGGTATCTTCCCCTCCTTCTTCTCCACGGTCACCCCAGGCCAGTTGCCGACACGCTGACTCCCGCCGGTGAGGGCGTTGAAGAGGGTGGTCTTACCGCAGTTCGGGTTGCCGACGATGGCTACGGTCTTCGGGGCGTTCGTCATCATGCACCCTCCACGATGAGGGCATCTGCTTCCGCTTTGCGGAGGGAAAGGACGTAACCGCGCACCTCTATCTTGACGGGGTCGCCCAGCGGTGCCACACTGACCATGGTGATCCGGCTGCCCTTGGTCAGGCCCATGGCCAACAGCTTGCCGCGGTACGTAGGGGCGCCGACGTCATATCCGGTGACGACGGCACTCTGGCCGCTCTTCATATCTCTCACGCGCATTCCTCTATCCCTCCTCCGTAACAAGCAGCCTTGGCACACGCTCGACGCTCGTGATCGTGAGTCAGGATCGATTGCGAACTGCGCGCGTCGAGCAGCAGTCTGCTCCCGGATACCGCCAGCACCAGTGGGCGGCCCGATCCACCGGAGACCACGTTCAAAACCGCCCCGGGGACGATGCCAAGTGCCATGATCCGTCCGCGGAAGGCCTCGTCGCCCACCAGCCGGGTCACTTCCACGGACTCTCCGGCAGGCACCAGCGAGAGAGGGGCCTCGCACTGCCGCGCACAGGTGAGATCGTCCTGCCGCTCTCCACCGTCGCAGCAGCGTCTGCGGTGCTTCCGGAGGGACCATCGAGAAACCCGTTTCTTTTCGGGGACCATAAGAACATTAGTTTCAACTAACTCTTGCGCCATGTTGAAACCCTCCTAGTATCGTGGTCGGTGATGGTCAGATAGTGTCGTCCGCCGGGTGGTCGTCCGCCGGGTGGTCGTCCGCCGGGTGGTCGTCAGAATGCTCGTGTCCTGCCTCCGCGTCACCCCGTTCGGCAACACGGGGCTCGAGACCGCCACGGAGCAAACCGGGAATCTCCGAGTGGGGGCAGGTCTCTATGAAATCCATGAGCTTCACCAGACGCTTGAGCGCCTGTGGAGAGAGCTGATGTTCCATGCGGCAGGCGAGATCGTCGGCCTCGGAAGGGTCCAGCTGCAGGAAATCGCCGAAGAAACGCTCCAAGGCGTCATGACGACGCCGGACATCCCGGGCCAGATAGCGGCCCCGGGGGGTCAGTGTGACCACGTCGTAGGGAGCGTAGTTGACCAAACCTCGGCGACCAAGGTTCTGGAGTGCGGCGGTCACCGAGGGCGGGGCCACCTGAAGCCTGAGCGCAATATCCTTGGGGCGCGCAGCCTGTTTCTCGCCCTCGATGTCGAGGATCGCCTCCAGGTAATCCTCGAGGCTCTCACTCAATTCGCTTTGCGGCGGCTGGGGGGGTGTACCGGCTGCCTTGCTCAAGAGGTACGCTCCGTTTTTAGGTCTGACTAACTTTACATCAGTTTAGTCCGCCCGGCTTCATTTGTCAACAAGCCCCGCCAGGAGACATCAGAGGATGCCCGCCGTCCCGGTCTTGGACAGGGCCCCGCATGGCGCAGCGCAAGGTCCTCACCCGCGAGTCGCCGGCAGTGGAGGGACCGGCGCAGGTAGACGCCGACGGCCCGCGCCTGGTAACATGCCGCCTCGCAGGGGAGTAGTTCCGCCTCGGTGCTCTAGGCACCGACGGCGCGGGAAGATCGTCAATACGGCCCTTCGGGTCCCGGTCTCCCACCTTGACGAGGGCGAACGAGACCAGCAGCGGTGTAATCACCCGGCCTGGTCTTGCCGCCGCAGTCGAGCGAGACGGCCGGGTCTAAAGAAAGGGCCCGCATGCCGACCCGCATGCCGAGAGACTCACTGCTGAAGCTGGCTGTAGCCGTAGCCATCCCCCTCCCCGCACTTGTCATCCGCTTCTCGGGAATCGAGCTCTCCCCCTACTGGTCTCTCCTTGCCTACGGAGCCGCCATCGTAGGCGCGGCGGTGCTGCTGGCCTGGGCAGCCGAGACGGCTCAGCTCGACATCTCCGGCAGCCTCGCCATCGCTGTACTCGCCCTCATAGCCGTGCTGCCCGAGTATGCCGTCGACCTGGTCTTCGCCTACACCGCCGGTCACGAACCCGGCTACGCCCAGTACGCCGCCGCCAACATGACTGGGAGCAACCGGTTGCTGCTCGGCTTCGGCTGGCCCCTGGTTGCGCTCGTAGCCGCCCTTGGCCTTCGTAAGCTGCGGAAGAAGCGGCGGGCGGGAGACTCGAAAGCTGTCGGCCGGGACGACCCCAGGGAAGTCGCCACGGTGGGCGGAGGCATACAGCTGTTGGCCAAACGCCGCATAGAGCTCACGTTCCTCAGTGTAGCCGCACTCTACTCTTTCGTGATCCCCCTATTCCGCAGCATCAACCTGTGGGACGGGGTGATCCTTCTTGGGATGTACGCCGTGTACTTGTGGCGCGTAGCCAAGGAGGAGAGGGAGGAACCGGAGCTCATCGGGGTATGCGCCTCCATCGGCCGTCTACCCAAGAGATACCGGCGGGCCTGCGTGGTCGGCATGTTCGTGGCGGCCGCCGCCTTCATTCTCGCGTCCGCCGAACCTTTCGCGCATTCGCTTGTTCTCACCGGCACGAGCCTGGGGATCGACGAGTTCCTGCTGGTCCAGTGGCTGGCGCCCCTCGTGTCGGAATCCCCGGAGCTGATAGTCGCCTGTCTGCTCGCCTATCGTCTCCGGAGCGACGACGCCATCGGCACCCTGCTGTCGTCCAAGATCAACCAGTGGACGCTTCTGGTGGGCGCCATCCCCTTCGCCTACCTGATCGGCGGAGGCGACAACGGGAGTCTGCCTCTTGATGGACGTCAGACCCAAGAGTTCATCTTGACCGCCACCCAGACCGTGCTCGGCTTCGCCGTCCTTCTCAATCTACGTTTCAGCTGGAAGGAGGCGGTGACGCTGGCGGCTCTCTTCTTCCTGCAATTCCCCTTCCCCCAGACGACCGTGCGCCTCGGTTTCTCCGCAGCCTACATCCTCCTAGCCTTGGTGATAATCGTCCGAGACAGGGAGAACCTCCGGCCCATGGTCCGGTACGTATTAAGACATCGCGGTCGCGCCCGTCGGACGACCACGTCGACCGCCGCCTTGGAAGACCAAGACTAGCCGCCCGGCGGTTTCCCCCGTGCCGATACTGGGTAACAGACCGGACATCCCACTAACGGCGAACGCGCGAGCAGAGAGCCGTCGCCGGGTGAGATGCTAAGCACGCAGGGCCGGCGAATGGAGGGTTGCTGATGAACGTGACCGAAGGCGCTATCGACGGCATTCCGCTCATAGTGATCGAGGGCGAGCTTGACCAATCGTCGAAACAGTCCGCCTACGACGCGGTGAACGAGGTCCTGCGCGGTCCCTTCCCGCCCCACGCTATGCTTATAGACCTGACCGACTGCACCTTCCTCGACAGCGGCGGATTGGGCGTCCTTCTCTCCGTGATCGGCCAACTGCCCGCCGACGGCTGGCTGGGAATAATCGGCGCTTCAGCCGGCACGAACCGAGTCCTGACGTTCACCGGATTCCTCGAGAACGACAAGGTCCGTTTCTTCTCCTCCGCCAGCGATGCGGCAGCTTCATTAGCCCGAGAGAGACGACTGCCGCAGGTGAATATGTAGGCCGATCCCGCTCCAAGAGAGAGGATGGAGAATGGTCCAGACAGCGTTCGAGACCAGATTCGTCCGCAAGATCCCCCGCGTCGCGGACATCGTCAGTTTCCAGTTCGAGCGACCCGAGGACTTCGACTACAAACCGGGGCAGTGGATGGTCGTCACCCTGCCCGACTCCTCGCTTGCTCACCATTTCACACTTTCAAGCTCACCCAGCGAGTCGTTCCTCGAGATCACCACTCGACTGCGCGACTCCGAGTTCAAGAAGGCGCTCACCGAATTGCCGGTGGACGCGATGATCGAGGCCGAAGGGCCCTTCGGCAGTTTCTTCCTTCCCCCGTCGCCCGGTAAGGTGGCGTTCCTGACCGGCGGCATCGGGATAACCGCTCCTCGGAGCATCCTTCGCCACCTCATCGATACCCGCGCTGCAGATGGTCCCGATCGACTGGTTTTGCTTTTCGCGAATCGCAGCGACCGGTCCATCCCCTTTGAGGCGGAGCTGAAGGAGATGACCGCGGAGTTCCCACAGCTTGAAGTGATCCATGTGATCAGCCGGCCGTCGTCCACCTGGGAAGGCAGAAACGGCCACATCGACGCAGCTCTTCTGCAAGAGGAGCTGGGGAACCTCAGGTCCTGGAACTACTACCTGAGCGGACCACCCTCTCTCGTCACGTCGCTGGGGCAGATCCTGGCCGGCCAAGGGGTGGAGCGGCAGGCCATCACAAGCGAGCAGTACCTGGGATACGAATAGTGTTGGGGTGGGCGGGACCCGAGTGCCTCATTCCGCCATCCTGCCATCCCGATTATTCCGCCATCCCATCGACACAGAAGTAACCGTCTGCCAAGCCGTACTCCTCGAAGATAGGGCAATCGCCGCAGACGCAGCCCCGCTTGGTTATCTCCTTATCGCTCTTGCCCTTGGCGCAGTAGAATCCGCCTTCTTTGGGATACGAAGGGCAGCCGCCGCATATGCAGCGGGCCATGTTCTCCGGCGTGTCCGGTACCTTCCCCATCAGACACCTCCTCGACATCACTCCGCACGCTCTGTACGCTCCGGTACCTTCCCGTGGAGCGTGAGAGGGAAACCCACTCTCTGCTCTCGTCCGGGCGCCGGTCATGCGGAGCGCTCACGGCACCGTAGCCAAGACCTCGTCCACCATGCTTTGGGCCTCCCCCAGAACGTGCTTTAGATGGTCCATCCCACGAAAGCTTTCCGCATAGATCTTGTAGACGTCCTCCGTCCCTGAGGGGCGCGCCGCGAACCAGCCGCTATCGGCGACCACCTTGATCCCGCCGAGGGGAGCGCTGTTGCCCGGGGCCTGGGTGAGTATGGTCCGGATGGGCTCACCGGCCAGTTCCTCGGTTTGGATCTGCTGCGGCGAAAGTCTCGCAAGCCGCTCCTTCTGCTCGGCGCTCGCCGGGGCTTCCACCCGATCATAGACCGGTTCGCCGAACTCGTGCGTCAGTTCCTGGTAGATCTCTCCCGGGTCGCGACCCGTGCGGGCGAGGATCTCCGCTGAAAGCAACGCCGGGACGATGCCGTCCTTGTCGGTGGTCCATACGCTGCCGTCGAGGCGGACGAAAGAAGCTCCCGCGCTCTCCTCCCCTCCGAAGCCCAGAGAACCATGGAGCAGGCCCTCCACAAACCACTTGAACCCCACCGGGACTTCATACAATCTACGCCCCAGCTTCTGTGCGACCAGGTCGATCATCCGACTACTCACCACGGTCTTGCCCACCGCCGATTCCCGGGGCCACTTATCGCGATGCTGGAAGAGGTAGTAAACGGCGGCCGAGAGATAGTGGTTCGGGGGAAGCAGCCCGGCGCTCCGGGTGACGATCCCATGCCGATCGGCATCGGTGTCGCAGGCGAATGCGATATCGAAGCGGTCTTTGAGATCGACAAGCCCACGCATGGCGTACGGCGAAGAAGGGTCCATGCGGATCCGGCCGTCCCAATCCACGGTCATGAAACGGAAGGTCGGATCGACGGTGTCGTTGACTACGGAAAGATCCAGCCCGCAGCGTTCGGCGATGGCCGCCCAGTAGTGGACGCCCGCACCACCCAAAGGGTCCACCCCAAGCCTGACCTTCGCGCCCCGAATGGCCTCCATGTCTATGACGCGGTCGAGGTCGCCGACATAGGCGTTGAGATAGTCGTGCCGGTGTGTCGTCGAGGCGCGAATGGCCTTCTCGAAAGGAATCCGCTTCACCTCACGAAGACCCTCATCAAGAAATTGATTCGCCCTTCGCTCGATCCAGCCCGTGACCTCAGGCTCCGCCGGTCCCCCGTGGGGCGGATTGTATTTCAAGCCGCCATCTTGGGGCGGATTATGCGAAGGGGTTATCACGATGCCGTCGGCAGATCCCTTCCTTCGCCCCCGGTTGTAGGTGAGGATGGCGTGGGAGACTGCCGGGGTCGGGGTGTACTCGTCGTCTTTGGAGACCATCACCTGTACTCCGTTGGCCGACAGGACCTCCAAAGCCGTGGTGAAGGCGGGGACCGAGAGCGCGTGAGTGTCGATACCGACGAACAGCGGCCCATCGATCTTCTGTTGCCTGCGGTATTGGCAGATCGCCTGAACGATGGCTAGGATGTGCCCCTCGTTGAAAGACCCTTCCAACGCGGAACCCCGGTGCCCCGAGGTGCCGAACCCGACCCGCTGTGCGGTAATCGACGGATCAGGCCTTCTCGCAGCATCGAGGGATCGGCCGGCCTTCCTGCAAGTGGGCTCACTTCCATGCCTCTCTCCAGGACCTCGTTATCTGCTACGAATCATTCCCCGCTCACTACGAACTCATTCCTTGTGAGCGCCACGTGCAGGCGGCCGGGCTGTCCGAACGGACCGGCTCAGTGCTTGGCTTCGGCAGCGTCGAGATAGCGATGGTGGAAGATGCGGATGTTCTTGAACTTGCCCTCTTCGTCCAGATCGTAGAGGACCATCTGGTTCATGACGATGACGTCGCCTGCCTTCCACTGTGAGCCGGGGCTGCCCTCCGGGGGAGTACGTTCGACGTGGAACTCGGTGACGAACTCCACACAGAACTGGTCGCCGTCGGAGAAGAAGGCACCCAGATTCAGCACCTCCCGTATGTTGGCAGCCAGGGACTCATAATTGGCGATGAATTCCTGCGGACCGTGCAAAGTTCTGCCGGTTCCCGGAATGTCCGGACCCATGAAGTTGTCGGGGTACTTGAGCGTGCAATCGGGGGCGAAGTAGCTGACCACCCTGTCGAATCGATGGTTGTTGAAGTGGTCGGTATATTCCAGGAATTGCTCGCGGTTCATGACTGGTTACCTCCTTGGGTTATATCTGATGGTTGTTGTCGGCGAAGCCGGGGCCGGAGAACGCCCCGGGTTGGCCAACTGGTGGGGCATAAGCCGAACCGGACATATCTCGTCTCGTCTAACCTGGGCGCCATCTCACACCTTCAACCGTTCCGAAGTCTTAAGCACTGGTCGATGCTCTTCCTCAGTAGCCCAGATACGCTCTAGTCACCGTGTCGTCTTTGGAGATGGCCGCGGCCTCCCCGCTCACCGTCACGGCTCCCACCTCCAGGACGTAGGCCCGTTGAGCGAGCTTAAGAGCCATCCTCGCATTCTGCTCCACGAGAACGACCGCGACCCCCGACTGATGGATCTGTTCGACGATGCGGGCAACCTCCTGGACCATGATGGGCGAAAGACCCAGGCTCGGCTCGTCCATCAGGAGCACCTTGGGCCGCGCCATCAGGGCGCGCGCCACCGCCACCATCTGCTGCTCGCCGCCGCTCATGTCGCTCGCCTGGTGATGCAGTCTCTCCTTCAGGTTGGGGAAGTGCTCGCACAGCTCCTCGAGCCTCTTCTTGCTCTCCGACCGGTTCTTCCACAGGTACCCGCCCATCTGCAGATTCTGCAGCACCGTCAAGGTGTAGAAGAGTTGTCTGCCCTCAGGTACATGGGCGATACCCTGCTTCACCCTCTCATGCGCGGGCAGACCGTCGATACGTTCGCCCTTGTACCAGATCTCCCCTGAGGTCGCCTTCTTGAGACCCGAGATGGTCCTTAGCGTGGTGGTCTTGCCGGCCCCGTTGGCCCCAAGCAGCGTGACTATCTCGCCTTCGCCCACGCCCAGGCACACCCCTCTCACCGCCTCGGCCGAGCCGTAGTGCACCCACAGGTCCTTTATCTCAAGCAGCATCCGTGTCCTCACCTATGTAGGCCTCGATGACCTGAGGGTCGTGTTTGATCTCGTCAGGTAACCCCTGAGCAATCTTCTTGCCGTAACTGATCACGGTGATCATATCCGAGATGTCCATCACCACCCTCATGGAGTGCTCGACCAGAAGGACGGTGACGCCTCTGTCGCGGATCCGGCGGATCCGCTCCACCATCTCGTTGGATTCGGTGGGGTTCATGCCGGTAACGGGCTCGTCCATGAGGAGCAAGGTCGGGTCACAGGCCAGGGCGATGCTCACACCGAGCGCCCTCTGGTGACCGTGAGGGAGGTTGCCCGCCAGTTCGTCCTTCTGCTCGCTAAGCCCCATGAAATCTACGATCTCGAGAGCCTGCTCCCTGGCTCTCTCATCCGCCTCGCGCGCGGCTCGGGTGTGCAGGAACTCCCTGATGACGCCGGCGCGGTCCCGCATGTGGAAGCCCGTCAAGACGTTGTCCAGCACCGAGTAGTCCATGAAGAGGAACGTCTGCTGGAAGGACCGCGCGATACCTCTCTGCGCGATCTTATGAGGCTCAAGCCGGGTGATGTCCTCGCCGTCGAAGACGATCCGGCCGCAGCTGGCTCGGATCGTGCCCGTGATCAGGTTGAACACCGTCGTCTTGCCGGCTCCGTTCGGCCCGATGAGGCTGTGCACCGTCCCCTTATCCACGCTGAACTCGAGGCCCGAGACCGCCTCCAGCCTGCCGTAGCTCTTCCCGACGTTCTCTAGTGTCAGCAGGCTCATCCGGATTCAGGCTCCTTGTTCTTAGATCCAACCGACCTCACCCACGGTCGTCTGCGGAGCAACCAGGGCCTGGCTCGGCCGCTCACCCACCCGAGCACTCCTTCGGGGAGGAAGATGACGACCAGGATGATGACGACCGCGGTGATGATGGACTCGTACTCGGCGGCGACCCGCATGTATTCGGGCACGAAGGCCAGTATCAAAGCCCCCACCAACGGCCCCAGAAGGCTGTAGGCGATCCCGCCGATGATCACGTACATGATCACGTTAAGCGATTTGTCGAGTCCGAAGGTGGCGGGGACGGCCACCAGCGAGAAGGCCATGTAGAAGCTCCCGGTCAGAGCCAGGAAGAAGTTGCTGATAAGGACGTTCGCCATCCTGTACCTGACGACGTTGATGCCGACCGAGCTCGCCAGCTTGACGCTCTGACCTATGGCGTTCCAGGAACGCCCGATGCGGGAGCGCATCAGAGCGTAGTAGCAGATGAGGTTGAACCCGAGGAAACCCAGACCCAGATAGTAGAGCTCCCGCTTGCCGTCAAACACCAAGCCTCCTATGGCGGGCGCCTCGATGACCTCGGTCCCTCCCCAACCTCCGAAGAACTCCACCGAACCGAAGAGTTGCTGGATGGCGAGCGCGATGACCATCCCGAACATCAAGAACACCATCATGCCCCGCGGGATGGCGATCCTGTATATCAAGAAGCCCACGGCCATAGATACGATGCCGGCGATGGGGAGCGTCAGCCAGAAGGACATGTCGGCTTTGGTCATCAATATGGCGGTGGTGTAGGCGCCTACGCCCCACCAGGCGGCGGAGTCGAATCTCGGCAGACCCACCCGTATGGTGAAGGCGAAGGACAGCCCCAGCATGCCGTAGGTCATGGTGAGGATGAAGAGCTGTGTGGTGTAGGGGCCGGTCATCCAGGGCAGGGCCAAGACGACGGCGACCGCCACAGCGAAGACCA
>LSQX01207058.1_pt1 | contig 46260 bp, 42 predicted proteins | sample 654561 | NCBI WGS metagenome assembly LSQX01 (sample SAMN04489861, study PRJNA283612) | anaerobic digester metagenome | isolation source: 4 biogas reactors fed with cattle manure at either 37C or 55C with and... | place: Denmark: Kongens Lyngby | collected 2014 | reverse complement strand
GGTCTGTTGACCGGGCATAAAGCAAGGGTTTACGCCAGCAAAGGGCGTGTGGATAATATTTCGGAAAACATTGCAGGCTCGAATTTTTCCACTACCTTTACCTACGATGAGAAAGGAAGGTTAAAAACGCGCACGCACCCTTCGGGGATTACGGAAACCAACAACTACAACAGCAGCGGTTACTTAGCTTCCATATCGGCGGGGGGTTCAACACGTTACACAGTAATAGCAATGAATGTACGGCAGCAAATAACAGCGGCATATTTCGGCGTGGTTACAGCTACCTATGAGTACAACCAGTATGGGTACCCTGCCGCCACAACTTACGGTCCGGTGCAGAACTACCGTTATTCGTTCAACACCGTAACCGGTAACCTGAACTGGCGGCAAAACTACTTGCGCGGCAAAACCGAAAGTTTTACCTACGACAACTTAGACCGGCTGGAAACCGTTACCGGCCCGCAAAACCTTACCATGGACTATGCCGCCAACGGAAACATCCTGGAAAAAAGCGATGTGGGTAATGTATTCGGATACGAACACCCCACCAAACCCTACGCGCTTACGGGTGTTGAAACTTCAACGGGATTAATCCCCGACGCGTTGCAAACCTTTGCCGCCTACACCTCGTTCGAACAGCCATCGGTAATAACCGAAAGCCCTTACCAGGCCACCTTTACGTATAACAGCGAAGGGCAACGTGCAAAAATGGAGGTAAAACAAAGCGGGAACACCATCCTTACGCGGTGGTACGCCGGCAGCCGGTATATGAAGGAGACATCGGGGGGCGTTACCAAAGAATATACCTGGATAGGCGGCGACGCCTACTCTGCCCCGGTAGCGGCGGTTAAACAAGGCTCCACCACCAAATACTACGCCGTGCTGCGCGATTACCTCGGGAACATCACTCATATCGTGGATGCTGATGACCTCACTAATTATGACGAATACAGCTTCGATTCCTGGGGGCGGCGGAGGAATCCCAATGACTGGAACTACGATTTAACCGGCGAACCCGATTTGCTTGCCGGGCGTGGGTTTACCTCCCACGAATGGCTGCCCTGGTTTAACCTGTACAACATGAACGGCAGGCTGTATGACCCTGTGGTTGGGCGTTTTCTCAGCCCGGACAACTACGTGCAGATGCCTGACAATACCCAGAACTTTAACCGGTACAGTTATGCCCTGAACAACCCGCTGGTTTATACCGACCCGGACGGGGAACTTTTTTGGATAATACCGAGTATTGGTTGGAGCAAAGAGGGTGGCCTGAGCATTGGGATTTCTGCTGTTTTTGGAATACCGGGAAGTGTTTTAAGTGTACAGGCCGGCGCTAACTATAGTTTTGGTTCCAATGATTTTAGCATTTATCGTGGTGTGTCTGCCCTTGGCAATACTGCATATTGGTCCCTTTCAACGCAGTCCGGCCTTAATGTAGGCTATGCCTTTGGGGCCACACCTTATTCCGGGTTGCCCGTGAGTACGAATTTTTTATCGGCAGGGGTAAATTACAATATAACCCACAACAGTTGGAGCGGTAATGTATCTGCCTGGCAGGTTGGCAAGGGCGGCTGGACTTTTAACCCAAGTGTTTCGGCAATGGTTTACCCTGAACATACAACTAATTTGTTTCGGGGTCAAGGGTTTAGAAGTAATAACCAGGTGTTAAGTAATTTTGTAGATGCCAATAATTACCAGGGAGCCTTGAATTATTGGGGGTTTAAAGGGACTTTTGATCCCAATAATGAATTGTTTAATGGTGGAAACGATCCAGGGGTCACACACCCAGTTACTGGCGAGATTTTTTACAATGAAACAGCTTTTACTCTGGGATTTGACAAACTGCATTTCATTGCCGACCATGAATATTGGCATCACAGAAGAGTAGTTTCAGGTAAATATTCCAAGTCTGGTAATTCTATGGTTAAGGAAGAGTATTTAAATTGGACACGTAACTATAGAAACCAAGGTTTGTATCGTGATCATGGTTATGATGATATTGGCATGAGGATAAATTCTTATGGTACTAAGGCAGGAATTAATCCCGATGTATTTTTTAGATATTCTTTTAACAAGCCATGGTGGCATTTTATTTATAATACTCGAAGAAAATGGTAAAACTTATTATTGCAATTGGATTTATATGCTTGTTTTATGTGTGTTTGGGACAAAAAAATGCTTTTGATAATGAAATAAAATTCAATGCTTCAGTTAGTTGTGAAAGTATTTTAATGGAAGATTCTTTAGATTTGTTTCTTTCTTACAGAAATACCACGAATGATTCTTTTTGTTTATACCCCAAAGCATTTATTGGTTTGGGGCATATCGAAAAAGTATTTATTACTTATGAAAAAGCTGAGAGGATAGCTTTAATGGTAAATAATCAATGTGATTATGATACAGTTGTAGTACTTGAGCCCGGAGAAAAGCGTACGTTTGTATATACTGTTAAGGCAGACAGTAATTTTTTTTATTTTGGAGAAAATGAGGTTTATGTATTCTATCGTTTTTATGATAAATCTTCATGTAATTTAAGAAGAAAGAAATATGGAAAATTAAAACTATCTCTGAATTCATCACCAATTACAGTAAATATAATTAAGAATGATTAGGCATAATAAAAAGAATGGTGATTATTCCCCAGCTTACCAATACCAACCTTACACTTCGCAATGGTGGCATTTTATATATAAAGTTCCAAGAAGATGGTAAGATTTTTTATTATTATTGTTTTAACATATAGCTTCAACAGCGTTTCTTGTCAACAAGACAGTATTGAAGAGATAGGCTTTCCTTTTGAAGAAGTTCCTATTTTTGATGGTGATTTAAGGACGTTTGTTCAAAAAAATATTGTGTATCCAGAATCTGCAATTACAGACTCGATTGAAGGTAAAGTATATGTCAGATATTTAGTTGACACCTTAGGTTTTACAAAAAGGCACGTAGTTGAAAAAGGTGTTAGGTATGACCTGAATGAAGAAGCTATCAGGGTTGCAAAGTTAGTAAAGTATGATAGCCCTGCAAAACAAGGGGGTAAGTCTGTTTTATTTCTTTATACACTACCAATAGAGTTTAAATTGCCCCCCCGGCAAGATGAACTTCCGAAAGATGGATGTAAAAAATAATTTAAAGGCTAAGGGCCAGTGTTGAACCAAATAATTCCAAAGGAAATAGCAGACCGATTTCCTGTACAGGAAATTATTGAAAAAGTAGGAGGAGAAGTTTTTCCTCCTACCTTTACCTACGATAACAAAGGCAGGTTGGGCACGCGCACGCACCCTTCGGGGATTACGGAAACCAACAACTACCCCCGCTGGCGCGGTTTTGCAAACCGTGCCTTGCTTTGCAAAAAAACAGAGCAGAGGGAGCAAATACTGTTATTTTTTTGTAGTTTTATAGCAATGAATAAAAGACAAAAAATAGTGGGATTTTATCCTCTTAGGTAAGGCATAAATTATAAAACCTGTGCCGGCTCGGCAGTATTTGTGCCAGCAGAGGTTATTGGGATTAATCGCAGTAAAATAAAGTTTATGCGGGAAGTATTTTGCAAATACATGGTTGCTGAAAAAGGAATAAAGTTATATTCCGGTCTGTTGACCGGGCATAAAGCAAAGCTTTACGCCAGCGGAGATTTTCCAAACTTGTCCAATTCCTCTTTTTTATCAAATATCATATTAAAACAACGTGCATCAGCCTAACTTGCGGATTACCAGTCCCGAGCGGAGTTTTGGCTCAAACCATGTCGTTTTTGGGGGCATGATATTTCCGCTGTCGGCAATGTTTATAAGCTGCTGCATGGAGACAGGAAACAGCGCAAATGCCGCTTTCATTTCTCCGGAATCAACTCTCTTTTTCAACTCACCAACTCCCCGGATTCCACCAACAAAATCGATTCGCTGCGAAGTACGCAGGTCGGTAATGCCCAACAACGGCTCCAGAATTTGCTCCGACAAAATGGTAACATCCAGAACACCAATCGGGTCGTCATCGTTATAGGTGCCCGCTCTGGCTGTCAGCTTAAACCAGCTGTCCCCAAGATAGAGACCGAACTCGTGAAGCTTATCAGGTTTAAACAGCTGATTATCAATTTTCTCAACAATAAAAGCTTTGCTTAATTCCGAAAGGAAATCTTCTTCAGGAAGTCCGTTCAAATCGGTTACCACACGGTTATAATCAATAATCTGCAACTGATTATCCGGAAAATGTACCGCCATAAAGTGATTATACTCCTCATTTCCCGTATGGTTTGGATTCTTTGCTTTTCTTTCCATGCCGATGCGTGCTGCGGCAGCAGTGCGGTGGTGCCCGTCGGCAACATAGGTGCAGGGCACTTTGGCTGCAAACAGCTCCTGAATTTTTTTATTGACCTCAGCGTTGTGAATTGTCCAGAAATGGTGCCCAAAACCATCTTCGGCGATAAAATCGTAGTCGGGTTCATTGGAATCAACCCACTTTTTCACGATTTCATCAATTTCGGGAACGGCTTTATAAGCAAAAAACACGGGTTCAATATTGGCATTCAGCCGGCGGGTGAGCGCCATCCGGTCTTCTTCCTTGTCGGGGCGGGTAAGTTCGTGTTTTTTAATCAGTCCCTTTTCATAATCGGCACACGAAGCGCCGCCCACAATTCCGTACTGGGTGTGTTCACCCATGGTTTGCGCATAGATGTAGTATTTTGGCTCATCATCCGGCACCAGCCACCCTTTTTCCTGAAAAGTATTGAAATTCTTCAGCGCCCTGTCGTAAACTTCTTCGGAATGAATATCTTCAACACCGGGGAGCTCGATTTCTGCACGGGTAATCCGCAACAGTGATTTCTCCTTCCCTTCTGCCATTTGTGCAGCTTCGCGGGAATTCATCACATCATAGGGAAGACAAGCCAACTCTCTCACAATCTCCTTTGGTGGCTTCAATCCCCTGAAAGGTCTAATGTCTGCCATAAAATTTATTTAAAAATGCAGGAGGTTTTCCTGCACTCCTTTTTATCTGTTTTTCTCAAAATCCTGCATGGTTTCCACTAACACTTTTACACTCTCAACCGGCATTGCGTTATAGATCGAAGCCCGGAAACCGCCTACGGAACGGTGTCCTTTCAGTCCGACCATTCCCTTGGAAATGGCAAAATCAAGGAACTCCTTTTCTAATTCGACATATTCGGGGCTCATCACAAAGGTTACGTTCATGCGTGAACGATCCTCGTGAGCGGCAACTGTTGGAACAAAAAGTTTATTTCTGTCTAACTCATTGTAAAGCAGGTTTGCTTTTTCAATATTTATCTTTTCAATCGCTTCCACTCCCCCGTTTTCTTTCAGCCAGCGCAATGTCTGGAGACTTGCAAAAACCGGAAGGGTTGACGGCGTATTAAACATAGAACCGGCATCAATGTGCGTTTTATAATTCAGCATTGTCGGAATGGGGCGATTCACTTTCCCCAACGCATCATCTTTAACAACAACAAGAGTTGCGCCCGAAGGACCCAGGTTTTTCTGTGCTCCCGCATAAATCAGGTTGTATTTTGCCACATCAACCGGGCGGCTGAAAATATCGGACGACATATCTGCAACCAGCGGAACCGCCACATCAGGGTCTGACAGCATTTCAGTTCCAAAAATGGTATTATTGGTGGTAATGTGCAGATAATCTGCATCTGCCGGCACTTCATACTCTTTGGGTATATAATTGAAATTGGCATCCTTTGACGAGCCGGCTTCAACCACTTCACCAAAAAATTTAGCTTCTTTCATCGCTTTGCCTGCCCACGCTCCGGTGTTTAGGTATGCTGATTTTGTTCCCATCAGATTGTAGGGAACCATTAAAAACTGCAAACTGGCGCCGCCCTGAAGGAAAAGTACGGAATATCCTTCGGGAACCTGAAGCAGCTCTTTAACCAATGACCGGGCTTCTTCCATAACAGCAACAAACTCTTTGCTGCGATGCGAAACCTCCATCACCGAAAGGCCGGTTCCGGCAAAATTCAAAACAGCCTCTGCTGTCTCCTTTTTCGTGAACTCGGGCAGAATTGAAGGTCCTGCGTAAAAATTATGTTTCTTCATTCTTCAAAAATTTTTGGTGAATTTATAAATCTTTTAAATAAATGGCAGCTTAACAATGTGTGCAGGGATTATTTTATTTCTGATTTTAACAAAAACTTCCATTCCGACTGCGGAATGCTCTTTTATGAAGTATCCCAAACCTATTCCCCGGTTCAGCGTCGGCGAAATTGTTCCCGATGTAACTGTTCCGATTGTTTTACCCTGATTATCAACTAATTCATATCCCTGTCGCGGTATTCCCCTCTCGTTCAGCATAAATCCGCGGAGATACTTCATCACTCCCTGCTCTTTTTGCAGCATGAGAAATTCACGGTCTATAAAGCAGCGGTTATCACTGAATCTGACAATCCAGCCAAGTCCTGCCTCAAAAGGCGAAGTGGTGTCGTCAATATCATTTCCGTACAGGCTGTATCCCATTTCGAGCCGAAGGGTGTCGCGCGCACCTAAACCGGCGGGCTTGATACCAAACTCTTCTCCTGCCTGAAAAATGGCATTCCATAATTTTTCAGCCTCTTCGTTTTTACAATACAATTCAAAACCGCCGGCGCCGGTGTATCCGGTCGCCGAAATGATTATATCACCGATTCCTGCCATTTTTCCGGTTACAAAACGGTAGTTTTTTATCTCGTCTAAACGAACATCGGTGAGTTTTTGCAATGTTTTCTCTGCAAACGGTCCCTGAACAGCCAGTAAGCTGAACTGATCTGTTGCATTTTCAAGAACTGCATCAAACTCATTTTGAATATTGATCCATTCCCAGTCTTTGTGCGTGTTGGAAGCGTTTACCACTAACATATATTTCTCAGGATCAAAGCAGTAAATCAGCAAATCGTCCACAATTCCGCCCTGCCCGTTAGGGAAACAGGTATATTGCACCTGCCCCGGCTGCAAAACCGAAGGGTCATTTGAAGAGACTTTTTTCAGCAAATCTAATGCGCGGGCGCCTTTTACCCAAAACTCGCCCATGTGTGAAACATCGAAAACCCCGGCTGCATTGCGCACTTTCAGATGTTCATCTCTGATTCCGCTGTATTCAACCGGCATTTCATAGCCGGCAAACTCAACCATTTTTGCCCCAAGATCTCTGTGTGTCCGGTTTAAAGCTGTTTTTTTCATAATGCTGCAATTTAATACCGCAAAGTTAAGGATTCCATGCATTATCAAAAACAAATTTAATCATTGGAAGAAATAATAGTGCAAGCAATCGGGCTTATTTCAGAATCAAGCCGGGTTTTCTCAAAACTGTTTCTTTTGATAATTGTTAATTCTCTGGTGTGCAGTAGTTAAATCACTTTCCTGTTTCTCCCTAACTTTCAATTTTTGAAAACTCAGTTTTGGTATATCGTTAAATGAAAAATATGAAAGCAACAGAAAAGAAAATTGTGGAATGGTTTCTTAGAACCGCATTAAGTTTCGGGTTTTTTTCTGCCGTTGCAGACAGGTTCGGACTGTGGAGCAAAGAGATTTCCGTATGGGGAAACTGGGATAATTTTATTGCCTATACGCAAACACTAAATCCCTGGGTTCCTGATTCTATGATAAATATTGTCGGTGGAATTGCCACGCTGCTCGAAATCGTTTTTGCAATAGGTCTTCTTATCAATTTCAGGACTTCATTAATTGCAAAGGGAACGGGATTCCTGTTGCTCATTTTTGGGCTTGCCATGGCTTTTACGCTAAGCGTGAAAGCGCCATTTGATTATTCTGTGTTTGCCGGCGCAGCAGGCGCTTTTGCGTTGAGTCTGCTGACCAAAAAGTAGAATTTTTCCCGGTTCTGCTCAGATGCCGGTTGTTGCTTTAATCTCAAATGCCGGCAACTAACAGATAATTTCTTTACAATTTGGATAAGGCAATATTACGGTTACTCTCCTGCTAAGCTAAAATCCTTGCATTAACTGCTTTTGTCAGCTTCGGATTGTTAGAACAAAATTTATTTTATACATTGTGAGCCTGAAATTTCTGTACGCTAAAAATGAGCTTAAAGATGGAAAATCAACTTAAATATGTAAACCTGCAATATGTTAATGAAATCTCAGAAGGAGATTTATCTTTTAAAAAACATTTGATTGAAATTTTTTTAAAGCAAATACCGGAATTTATCTCAAATCTCAACAAATTCTTTACAAATCAGGAAAATGAAAATCTTGCCAGGGAAGCGCACACAATGAAATCGTCCGTTTTAGTATTTATGATGGAAGATACCGGGAAAAAGCTCAATGAGATTCAGCTTCTTTCAAAAACCAGGAGATTAAAAAGAGTACCTTTTCTGATTGAAGATGTTGTGGAAAATCTTGAGAATGCTGCCCGCGAACTCACTGAGTACCTAAGCAATATCCAAAAGACAAACAGTTCCGAAACTTAGTTCTCTTCGTGCAGACCACACTCCTTCCCGGTGTTGCGTTCCCACCACCAGCGTCCGGCACGAAAATCTTCACCCGGCTTGATGGCACGCGTGCAAGGTTCACAGCCGATACTGACAAACCCTCTGTCGTGCAGCACATTATATGGAACGTTATTCTCTTTCACATACTTTTTGACATCATCAAGACTCCAATCAAGAAGCGGGTTATATTTTAAAATATGGTTGCCTTCGTCCCATTCAAAGTCATGCAGATGGCTGCGCACCTCCGATTGCTGTGCACGCAATCCGGTAATCCATATTTCATGTCCTTTCAAAGCACGCTTCAGTGGAATAACCTTGCGGATATAGCAGCACTCCTTGCGGTTTTCCACCGATTCATAAAAACTGTAGGGACCTTTTTCGGTCATCAGCTTTTCAACTTCTGCCGTTGGCGGAAAATAGACTTTTATGTTTTTCCCGTATTTTTCGCGGGTACTGCGAAAAACTTTATAGGTCTCTTCAAACATCCGGGCAGTGTCGATGGTAATCACCTCCACCGGCAGATCATTTTTGAAAATCATGTCGGTTATCACCTGATCTTCATATCCGAAACTGGTGGTAAACACAACCTTGTTCGGATAATTGGCAACCAGAAATTCAATTTTTTCAGGAATCGATTTTCCTTTCAATTCGTTATGTAACTGCTCTGCTCTGATTTTTCCTTCCATTTCTAAAAAATTTTAATTTTTCAATCGCTGAAAAACAAGCTGTTTTTCATTCAACATAAAGAACCAGCCCTTTCAGGTACTCTCCTTCAGGATGATAAATATCCACGGGATGGTCGGCGGGCTGGGTGAGCTGGTGCATAATACGCACCGTTCGCCCGGCGGTGGCGGCTGCGGAAAATACCGACTCCCGGAACATCTCCTTTGAAACCACCTGCGAGCAGGAAAAAGTAAACAAAATCCCACCGCTTCTGATTTGTCTGAAAGCGCTTCCGTTGATGCGCCGGTAGCCCTGCAAAGCCTGGTGAAGCGTTTTGCGGTGCTTGGCAAATGCCGGCGGGTCAAGAATGATTAAATCGTATTTCTCCTCAATATCTTTCAATAGCTCAAACGCATCGCCGGTAATTGTCTTATGCCGCTTATCTTCCGGAAAATTTATTTTCACATTTTCAGCAGCCAGCTCAATTGCTTTGGCAGAGGCATCGGCAGAGTGAACAAGCCGCGCACCGCCGCGCAGGGCATAAACCGAAAATCCGCCGGTATAGCAAAACATATTCAGCACATCGCGATTTTGCGCATAGCGCTCAACCAGCAACCGGCTTTCCCGCTGATCGATAAAAAACCCGGTCTTCTGCCCGGTTTCCCAGTCCACTTTAAATTTCAGCTCATTTTCAATGACTTCATTACTTACCGGATTTCCAAAGAGCAGCTTATCTTTTGCCTGAATATTTGCTTTAAAAGGGAGTGTTTTTTCGCTTTTGTCATAAACTGCTTCTAAAGTATCGCCCAAAACTTCCTGCATCGCTTTCACCAGATCGGCACGTATCTGGTGCATTCCCACGGAGTGCATCTGCATCACGGCTGTGCCGTTGTAGAAATCCACAATCAGTCCGGGAAGTCCGTCTCCCTCAGCATGAATAAGCCTGAAAACATTGGTTCCGGCAGTTTGCCCAAATCCTAACGAGCTCCTGTAGTCCCACGCTTTCTGAATTTTCTCCTTCCAGAAATTGTAGTCGGGCTCAACTTCGGTAAACGAAATAATCCGCACCGCAATGGAGCCGATCTGATAGTGCCCAACTCCTAAAAATTCCTCTTTATTGGAATAGACGGCAACTAAATCGCCTTCGGCAACCTGACCGTATATTTTTTTGATGGCGCCGGAAAAAACCCAGGGGTGAAACCGTTTCAGCGACTGATCTTTCCCCGATTTCAGAACAACTTTAATCTGTTTTTCACTCATTTTCTTAATAATCAGGGAGATTTTGGTAAATCTGAAGGGCAGCCCACGCGTCAGTGGCTGCATATTTTTTCTGTGCATCCGACAGAACATCGGCTTCCCAGTTGGAAAGCTGCTGCGATTTTGAGATACGAAACCCCATCACAATGGCAGTCATTTTTTTCAGGCTGAAATCGTGAATTCCCAGGTCTTTGGCATAATCCTGCAACTCCACAAAACCGTGGGGAGCAAAATCCGCATATTCCTGAAGTCCTTTCAAATCATCACGAATGGCAACACCCGGCTTAATAATTCCGGGGGCGGCTAAAACTTTCTGCAAAGATTTGGGCAATCCGATTTTATTTATGCGGATTAAAAATGCCTCATTCAATGTTGAAAGCTGAAGCAATGCCACTTTATTCACCACCCCTTTTTTAAAGGAAGGTCTGGTTTCGGTGTCGAATCCGATGACCTGCTGCATCGATAAAAATTCAGCCACGTCATCCACATCTTTCATTCTGTCAATCACATAAATATCTCCTCTGAACCATTTCAGAGGAAGTTTTATCAACTCTTTGTCTGTTATACTCTCTTTAAACATCATTTTCATCTTCATCGGAAAAAGTTCCCCAAAATTGATCAAGCCATTTAGGATTTCCCTCTCCTGGTTTTACTTCATCGCCTCCCTCTCCTGCCACCGGAAACTCTGTTCTGTCGATAATGAGCCTGTGAACCGGACGCATCACATTCACCAGACGTTGCCCCCAAAACTCCTCAAAATGAAGCGAACAGACATACAGCGCATCGTTCATTATCTCTTCGATACCTAAACTGTATGCGGTCACAAAATCTTTCAAATCCTGATAAATATCTAACAAACTTTCAGAGATTCCTGCCGTCACCATCTCTTCGCCAAACTGAATATCGGGATCAAAAACTTCGTAATAGCTGTCGTGTTCTCCCAACAAAGCCAGCCAGCGCTGGTGCAACACATTGTAGTCAAGTTCAGTTACATACTTTTCCAGTTCCTCCTCCAGATACCTTTCCGTTTCGGGCAGCATAACGGTTTTTAAATAGAGCAAAGGCAGCATTTTCTGGAGTGTTTTCAAGTTTTGCTCTGCCGAAAAGCGGCTGACATTTTCGATAAATCCGCAAAACTCGTTGGCAACCGTTACAAACTCCACCACATTTTTGCTATACACAACCGAATGTAAATTCCCGTCGTTCATAAACTCATAAAATCAAAATTGAGTGTAAAAGTAATAAAGATTTTTGGAGTAGCTGCCAGCGTCCCGCTCGGAAACGTCAATCTTTCCACTCCAGTTTCTGGTCAACACGCAGCAGAATATTCCTGTTGTCTAACTGCCATTTCAGCACTTCCATTGCCTTTTCGCGGTCGCCTTTCAGGTTGAGCAACACATTTTCATAGGTTCGCGGAGTTTCCAGAAGTTTTTTCACATCATCACTGATGGCATTAAATTCAAAGGCGCTCAGCCCGATTTTCCGCATTGCGCGGCAAACATCGCAAATACCGCATTCAGGCGAATCGGTTTCGCCAAAATAGTTCAGAAGCAGCTGACTGCGGCAGGTTACTTTTTCTGTGGCATAGTGAATCACAGCCTCCACCCGCTCCCGAAAATCTTTTTTTCTGAAGTCGTAGTTTTCCTTAGAAATTTTCAGGCGATTTATGCCAATCCGCTCCTTGCTGAAATAGATAAACGGATCCTGACTTCTTGGCACATAATCGATGATTTTTGATTTGCGAAGATGTTTCAAAAAATCATAAACCCTCTCTATATCTATGCCTGCGCGCTTTGCAAGCAGCTCTTCGCTGATATAGACATATCCGTTGAAAAGCCCCGTATAGGAACGAAGAATCAGCTTGATAAACAGATCGAAAGTTGCGTTTGCCACCTGAAATTTATAAAGCTCATCGCGCGAAACCATAAAATAGATACGCGAAGGGGTGTCCGCTTCCTCAGTAAACTCCAGATAACCTTCCAATTGCAGAATTTTCAGGCTATTATAAACCATAGCCTGCTGAAATTTGAATGCCTGCGAAAAATCCTGAAGGCTGAAACCGTAGGACTGCCCTTTGCCGAAACCTTCGGCAATTTCAAGGTAATTGCACAACGCCTGATAAATCCGTTTAATTTTGTCAATTTCAGGAAAAGCGACCGAAACGTGCTTTTTCAGCTTAGTTTTATCTGGATTGCTAAACAGCAGTACAGCCGCAGCTTTCAGTCTGTCGCGCCCTGCCCTGCCCGCTTCCTGAAAGTAGGCTTCAAGCGAATCGGGCGGATCAAAATGGACAACAAACCGGACGTTGGACTTGTCTATGCCCATTCCAAAAGCGTTGGTTGCCACAATAATCCTGGTTTTCCCGGAAAGCCATTCATCCTGCTTCTGATGGCGAACAATCGTGCTTAGTCCGGCATGGTAAAAATCAGCTGAAATTCCGTTCCTTCGCAGTTCTGCCGCTATTTCACGGGTTCCTTTTCTGCTCCGCGAATAGACAATCCCGGAACCTTTGGTCTTTTTCAGTGTCTCTAACAGATAGCCCGCTTTGTCTTCGCGAAAACGCACCAAATAGCTCAGATTTTCCCGTTGAAAAGACATTTTCAACACATTGGGCTTTCCAAATCCTAATTTCTCCTGAATATCTTCCGTAACTTTTGGCGTTGCAGTGGCAGTCAATGCCAGAAATTTCACTCCGGGCAGCAGTTCGCGCAAGCTGATAATATTCATATAGCTTGGGCGGAAATCATAACCCCACTGCGAAATACAGTGCGCTTCATCCACGGCAATCAGATTCACATTCATTTTTTGAAGCCGCTCCCGAAAATATTCCACATTGAGCCGTTCGGGAGAGATGTAGAGAAACTTGTAGTCGCCCCAAACGGCATTATCCATTGTTATTTTAATCTCCATCTGCGACATGCCGCTGTGGATTTTCAATGCCCGGATTCCTTTGCTGTGCAGACTTTCCACCTGGTCTTTCATCAGCGCTATGAGCGGCGTAATTACAATGCAAATCCCTTCCTGCGAAAGGGAATAGACCTGAAAAGTCACCGATTTTCCGCCGCCGGTGGGCATCAGCCCCAAAGTGTCTTTGCCGGAAGCAACGGATTCGATAATCTCCAACTGCAGCGGACGAAATTCGTCAAATCCCCAGTATTGCAACAGTATTTGCCTGTAATCCTTCATTTGCAAACATAAAAATAAGGATTTTTTTGACAGCTGCATCTTTCTTGCCTTCTGCGGCGGAAATAAAGAGTTTTATAACCTGCCTGATGAAGAATCAGGCTCAGTGAAATAATCCCGAAAATAAAGTTTAAGCGTTCATATTATTGCCGGCGCCTTTTTTCAGAAGTATTTCATACATTTTGGAATAAACCGGTGTTTTGATGTTATGCTTTTTTCCTTCATTTACCACATATCCGGTTAGCGTTTCCAACTCGGTTACAGGCTTTCTGTTTTTGTAGTCCGAATGCATTGAAGTGGTGGTTTCAAATTTCAGCGCCTGCATGGTTGCCATCGTTTTTTCAATAATATTTTCGGGAAGGCTTACCCGTTTTGCTAATGCCAGCTGTCTGACTTCTCCGACAAGATTTTTCAAATCCCGGAAATTTTGCTCATCTGCAATAATTTCGCCTGCAACTTTATCACAGGCTGAAGTGAGCGTTGCAAGAGATGACAGAAAAATATATTTCATCCAGATATCTGTTGAAATATTTTTTGACAACCGGGAGTCAATACTTGCTTCTTTAAACAGAGAATCAAAAACTTGCAGTTTTTCATCCACGTAATTATCCAACCCAAAATAGAGTTTATCAACATTCCCGCTGTTTTCCACAACCCCGGGCTTTTTGATGCGTGAAACGATATAAACACAGCCGTCAGTCACTAAATTATCAGGATAAATCTTCTTTATTTTTTCACGGATATCCACTCCGTTTAAAAGCGGAACAATAACCGTTTCCCGGTTAACAGCCGGCTGCAACTGCAAAAGTGCAGACTCTAAATCATAGCTTTTGGTGCTGATAATTGCATAGTCAACAACGCCGATTTCTGCCGGATTATCCGTTGCTGTTTTTGGGCGGCACACAAATTCATCATTCCCTTTGATCACTCTCAGTCCACTTTCCTGAATGGCTTTCAGGTGCGCGCCACGCGCCAAAAAACTGACTTCCACACGCTCGTCCCCCTGAAACTGTTTAGCAAGCAAACCGCCAAAGTAGCCCCCCACTCCGCCGATTCCTGCCACTATAATTTTTATTTTTTTCATCTCGCCAAATTTGAATCAAAACTGATTTTCAAACCGTAAATATACAATTTTGAAGGAGAAATCGGGAAACCTTATTTACTGTGCATAATCTTAGTAACAAGAAATACTAACCGTCATGCTAAAACCTTATTGTCTAAAATCAAAACCCCTCTTTCACGATTGAAGATTCGGCAACCCCTAATGATGCCAGTTGTTTTTCCACAACATCCATCATGGGGTCGGGACCGCACAGGTAGTAATATTTGAGATTGTCATCCATATATTTTTTCAGAAAATCGGCAGTAATGAGTCCGTGTGCATACCCCTGCCGCTCTTCAGCCGAAAGGATATTGATGAAATTTCCGCCGAGAAGTTTGCTAAATTTTTCTTCCAAAATAATATCCTCCTTGGCTTTGTTGGCAAAAATCAGCTTGCTGTTTCCGATTTCATGCCTCTTTTCCAGATTTTTAAAAATGGCAATGAAAGGGGTAACTCCGGCGCCACCGGCAATAAAAATCCCTTCTCCTTTATAGTGAATATCGCCAAACGGTTTGTGAAGAATCAACTCATCGCCTTTCCCAAGCGAAAGCAGCTGGTTGGTAACCCCATGGCGGGCAGGATAGGTTTTAATGGTGAATTCAAGATGATCGTCTTCCGGTAACGAAGTGAAAGTGAATGGTCTGAGTTCATCTTTCCATTCCGGATTATTGATGGAAATATCAACTGCCTGTCCCGGAACGTAGGTTATTCCTGCCGGTTTTTCCAAAACAAGTCTTAAAACATCATGGGTCAGATGTTCACTGGAAATTATTTTAACTATCTGTGTCATAATAAGTTATTTTATTTATTAAAAAATGGTTTCTGAGAAATCTGTTCAATGCAGAATTTAACGGGTGAAAATTACCGGCAAAAAAGAGAAAGTAAAAAGCACCGATAGAGTAACAATTCAAAATCCATTAAGGTTGAACCTTATAAAAGAGGAATTCGCCCGGCAATATTTTATAATACCCAAAAATTCAATTAATTTGTCGTTTGCAATCAAAAAGAATGAAAATGAAAACAGATCTGAATGATTTTTACTGGATTAATCAGCCCGAAAAATTCAGCATTGAAAATGGTGTGCTGACTATAGTAACCGAGCCGGAAACCGATTTGTGGCAGCGTACTCATTACGGTTTTATGAAAGCGGATGCACCGGGGCTTCTGACAAAAATTACGGGCGATTTTACATTCAGCGTAAAAACCACATTCAGCGCCAACGGGAAATATGACCAATGCGGTGTTTTGCTTTTTACGGATGAAGAAAACTGGCTAAAAGTTTCCGTAGAGCATGAAAATGAGCAGTTTGCCAGATTGGGTTCGGTTTCAACAAATCTGGGCTATTCCGACTGGGCAACCATGGACATTCCCTTTCCGGTGAATCAAATGAGCTACCGGCTAAGCCTCAGAGGGCAGGATGTTTTCGTTGAATATTCCGAAAATGACGGGGACTTTAGGCAAATGCGGATTTTACACCTTCACCGGGAGCTGAAAAATTCGGGAATTGGTGTTTATGCGTGTAGTCCGCTCAACTCATCATTTGAGGCAATGTTTTCAGATTTCAGAATGGGTCCATGCATCTGGACAAAAGACTGAGGGCATTCCACCATTTACAGGCTATCGTCATTCAGGTATTCCAGCTTGTAGTCGCCAATATTTTTCTTGCTTAAATCAATGGCTTTTCGCTGTTTGATGAAATTGAAAATGCCATAAAAGGCAATGACAATGGCAAAACCGAAAAAGAAAACACTGACGGCGGAATGTTGCATATTGAAAAACTGCTCAATACTCAATCCCGCCACAAAAAAGTAGAGCGCCGTTCGCAAATAGGAAAGCAAAGTAGTCTGATTTGCCAGATGAGTTCGCTGAATGGCAAGCTTTTCTCTTAATATCAAATCCTTATTCATTCTCTTTTCTGTTTTCACCAACAAACCACAAAGTTATAATATCCTGTGGGTTTTTATAGGGGAAACGGATTTCCCCAACGGGAAAATTAGGATTGAAGTCAGGAACAACCGGCGGTTATTCCCTTCTTTTCTAAGAATTTCCTAATTTTAAAACGCTTTTGACACGAATGCACAACCAAATTTCTGTACTCTTTATCTGCTTGGAAATCCTGAAATCTTATACACCTCGCTTTGAATTTATCAGCATTCACAAGAATAGTTATAAACAAAAGTTCATAAAATAATTTTAAATCGTGTTTCACATTTTTCTATATTTGTACTTGAATTATTTAAAATGAATCCCATGAAAGTCACTGTACTTATTGACAATAATCCCCACCCTGAGCAAAATTTACTCACCGAGCACGGTCTCAGCATCTATTTTGAAGCGGACGGCTTCAAATGGCTTTTGGATGTGGGCGCTTCCGGACAATTTATCATAAACGCCCAAAAATTGGGCGTTGACATCAGCGCTATTGATTTTCTGATACTTTCACACGGGCACTCCGACCACACCGGCGGATTAGAAAATTTTTTAAAGATTAATAAAAAGGCAAAAATTTTTCTGTCTTCCCATGTGAAAAATAAAATTTTCATCTCAACGCGCAGATCTTCAAAACGGGATATCACCATGGACCATTCCCTTTTATCTCAATTCCCGGAACGTTTCACGTTGATTAAGGAGAGTTTTATGGCAGGCGGGCAGGTCGGCATAATCTCCGATTTTCCCAAAAACCACGAACTTCCAAAAGGAAACAGTAAGTTGCTGATGGTTGATTCAAAAGGTGAAAGACCGGATGATTTCAAACATGAAATAGCAACCGCCGTCAATTTGGAAAGTGGAATTGTACTGTTTTCAGGTTGTTCGCACAACGGCGTTCTGAACATTCTGGATGGCTGCTCAGCCTATTTTGGAAACAGGAAAGTCTCTGCCTGCATCGGCGGCACACATTTGATTGACAGCGACTTAAAAAATACCTTTGAATCAGAGAGTGAAATTTCCAATCTTGGAAATTCAATTCTTCACCGCTATCCTGACATGCAGTTGATCACCGGACACTGCACCGGAGCAAAAGCTCAAAAAATTTTATCGGGAATCTTGAATGAAAATTTTCAAATCTTCCACAGCGGGGCAACTTTCACATTTTAGACAAAATTCAGGCAGGTAGCACAAAAATATCTGTGGCTGAGCTTCTGGATGTCAGCCGGATATCGAACTTTCCGAAAAGCGGTTCATGGGCGTTCAATGCCAGTTGCGGCGTATTGTTTTCCGCTGAAAGATGACTTAGAAAAACACATTGCAGATGCTCTCCGGCACTTTTCTCCAGCAACCTTAATGACTGTACATTGGAAAGATGCCCGACTGAAGATGAAATTCGTTGTTTCAGATGAAACGGATAGGAGCCGGTTTGCAGCATCTCTTCATCATAGTTCGATTCCATAAACACTGCATCGCACAAACCGAGATGGGAAACCACGTTTTCACACGGCTCCCCAATATCGGTGAAAACGCCGATATTTATGCCTTCATGCTCAATTCTGAATGAGCAGGGCTCCGAAGCATCGTGATTCTTCAGAAACGAATGGATGGTAAAATCACCTACTGACACACTTTCGCCGGAATTGAAAAAGCGGGAATATGCCGGGCGATGCGACCGGGGAGTTGCATAAAACGTTTTTGGCGTGAAATATACGGGAACATGAAGCCTTTTTGCCAGAACGCGCACACCGCGAATATGATCGGTGTGTTCATGCGAAATAAAAACAGCAAGAATTTTCGCAGGATTTAAACCTTTTTCGTTCATCCTTTGCAGAATCTGTTTACAGGAAATTCCGGCGTCAATCAGAACAGAGCCATTTTCATTGCCTGCATAGTAACAGTTTCCGTTACTTCCCGATGCAATGGCGCATATTTCAAGCATTTTTTTTAAGTTTTTGCCAAAAATAGACAATTTTTCCCCGGAGTTCGTTCTGAATCAAAAATGCCCTGTCAAAATAAAATAAAATGAACCGGACGGTAAAAGAGTTTGCACGCCGAAAATTTTGTCTGCGCTTTTTTCAGTAAATTCTGTTTTAAAACTTAATTTCTGATTATTTTCGACCAAAAATTGACTTTTTTGCGGTAATTCAAACTTTTTTCATTTTTTTTAAGATAAATATACTCTAAATGATTTAAGCGCATTTTAAAATTAAATTGGTTCAGAAACAAGAAGATATTGGAACATCAATCAGGAAGCAGCTAATTCACAGGGTGTAATATTGTTATAAAACATTCACAGCAATGACTGACAAGACATTTAAACGCAGGCACTTTTTAATTTTCATTTCCGGTGGTCTGACTGTTATTCTCTTTTTAGCGCTGTTCAAAAAAGGTGTTGACTACACATCAACGGATGAATTTTGCGCACTTTGCCATGCACATCCCCATGCCGATGCAACGTTTAAACTGTCTGTTCACAACAGCAACCGCTCCGGATTTTCCCCAAGATGCACTGATTGTCATCTTCCGCCGGAAGATCAGACTTTTAAATTTTTGACCCGAAAAGCCTATCACGGATTTCACGATTTATATTATTTGATTGCCAAAGACTTAGATGAAATTGACTGGGAAGCAAAGCGCAACGACGTAGCCGCAAGGCGTTTTGTATATGAAGACGGCTGCAAAAAATGCCATACCAATCTGTTTCCTGCCGGACTTGATGCAACCGGCGCCGAATCGCACCTGAAATATGAGCTTGACCCGGACAACAACTCCTGCGTAAAATGTCATCTGGAAGTGGGGCACTACCGCGGCGAAACAACGCTTGCAATAGAAGAGATTGCCGTATCTCCCGATGAACTGTTTTCAGAGCCGGCAACAGTTACCGCTTTTGAAGATTTTACGGAGATGATACCGGGAACGGTAGTTTCTTTTGAAATGAAAGCCATTTCCGGTGGAAAATTTCAGATGGGCAGCCCGCCGGATGAGCCGTATCGCCGTGCCGACGAAGGTCCGGTGCGCGAAGTGGAAGTTGGCAATTTCTGGATGGCTGAAGTGGAAGTTACATGGAATGAGTATATTGCATTTTTCAATGCCACCGGTTCGCAGGGAAGAAAAGAAGCTGAAACGGGTAATTCTGATGAAGAGACAGACGGCATAACCGGAGCAACGCCGCCATGGGGCGCACCCGATCAGGGATGGGGAATGGGAACACGCCCCGCAATCACCATGACGCACCACGGTGCGCAAACCTACTGCCGCTGGCTAAGCAGCGTTACCGGAAAGAAATATCGCTTGCCCACCGAAGCGGAGTGGGAATATGCAGCGCGCGGCGGAACGGCAGGTCCTTACTTTTTTGAAGGTTCGTCAAAACAGTTTGAAAAGGACGGATTTTGGAACAAACTTTTCGGAGCGGATACGGCAACGATAAATTCCTATGCAGTTTATCAGGAAAACAGTCCGCACCGCACGCAAACTCCGGCTTTTGTCCGGGCAAATCCTTTCGGACTAAAAAACATGCTTGGCAATGTTGCAGAGTTTTGTCTCGATTTTTATGATCCGCAGGTTTATGCAAAATATCCGGCGGGAGTGGTAAACAATCCGCGCGGACCGCGCGACGGATTGGAGCACGTAATCCGGGGCGGCTCATTTAATAACACGGCAAAGGATTTAAGAGTTGCCCGCCGCGATTTCACCCGAACCAGAGAGTGGCTTGAAACCGATCCGCAAATTCCAAAAAGCATCTGGTGGTATTCGGATTGTACTCACGTGGGATTCAGGGTAGTTTGTGAATTTGACCCCGATTTGTCAGCTCAGGAAAAGAAATAGAGAAATATCATGAAAAAGAATCAACTTTCACGAAGGAATTTTTTGGAAAAGTCGGCGCTTGCGGGCGCTGTCGGGTTAGCCGGAATCAGCGCGCTCAGCTCATGCAGCAGAGGAGCAAAAGCCGTTGATTATGAATTTCCGCCGCTTTTGAACAGAGCGCCGGACGGGCAGAAACTTCGCGCCGGGCTGGTTGGATGCGGAAACCGCGGAACCGGCGCAGCGTTGGATTTTCTTGCCGCAGGCGACAATCTGGAATTAGTTGCACTTGCCGATGTGTTTGAAGATAAGGTGTGGGATTGTTACGCCAAACTCGAAAAACAGAAGGTGGAGGTTCCGAAAAACAACTGCTTCTGGGGATTTGACGCTTATAAAAAGTTGCTCGAAGTAGATTTGGATGTAGCGCTTTTAGTTACTCCCCCGCACTTCAGACCGGAACATTTTGATGCGGCAATTCAGGCAAAAAAACATGTTTTCATGGAAAAACCACTGTCGGTTGATGCAGCGGGAGCACGGCAGATTATAGCCACTTCAAAAAAAGCGGAGAGCATGGGGTTGTCGGTAATTACCGGAACGCAGCGCAGGCATCAGCGCGATTATCTCGAAACATACCGCCAGGTTGCATCCGGCGCCATTGGTGAAATTACCGCTGCCAAAGCGTGGTGGTTGCAGTCTCATGTGTGGTTTCGCACCCGTGAAGATGGTTGGAACGACATGGAATATATGCTCCGCAACTGGAACAATTTCTGCTGGCTGTGTGGCGACCATATCCTTGACACTCATGTACATAACATTGATGTGATTAACTGGTTTATCGGAAAGCATCCGGAAAGCGCCATCGGCTTTGGGGGTCGTGTAAGGCGACTGACCGGCGATCAATACGATTTCTTCAGTATCGATTTTGATTTTGGAAACGGCGTTTTCTCTCATAGTATGTCGCGCCAGATTGACGGTTGCGCAAACACGCTCGGAGAGCTGATTGTGGGCACAAAAGGCTATACAAATTGCAGAAATACCATTTTTAATCCGGACGGCAGCATAAAATGGCAATATGAATATCCCAAAAACAAGGATGGTAAATCTACCGGAAATGTGGAAATTTCGCCCTACGTCCAGGAGCACATTGATCTGGTGACGGCAATCCGGACAAACAAGCCCGTGGTTGAAGCCGAGCGCACGGCAATCTCAACGCTCACGGCAATTATGGGAAGAACTGCCGCATACACCGGACAGAAAGTTACCTGGGATGACATGCTCAATTCCATTGAAAAACTGGGTCCTTCCGTTGTGGAAATGGGAGCTGTGGATATGGAATTTCCTACTCCGCTTGCGGGAACACAACACAAAGCTTAAAAAGGTTGAGTTATGATTGCAGTGGTAATCCCTTTACTGAACGAAGAGCAACTGATTGAACGCCTGCTGCTTTCTCTTTTTGAGGCGATAGAAACGACAGGCGAGGGGTTTGAGGTAATCTGCGTGGACGACGGAAGCACAGACACCACGCTGCAAAAGTTACTGAAGTTTCGTAAAAAAGATAACCGGCTGAAAATCGTCTCCTTGTCGCGGAATTTCGGATTACAGGCTGCCCTGTCTGCCGGAATGAACTATGTCAAAGGCGATTACGTGGTAATTATGGATGGTGATTTTCAGGATCCGCCGGAACTGGTTCCTGTATTGTTGGAAAAGATTAAATCCACAGATGCAGATATTGTTTCCGCAGTTCGCGAAACGCGGAACGAAAAATTGGGGAAAAGGGTTTACATCAATATTTTTCACCGCATTTTCGGCAGACTGACGGGAGCGCATCAGGTGGAGCAAACCGGGAATTTCAGCATTTTTAATGCTAAAGCGCACCGGGCAATTCTCAGATTTTCAGAGCAAAATCGCTATTTTCCGGGCATACGCAATTTTATCGGGTTCAAACACGAATTTATTCTCTACGATCGTCCTGACAGACCGGAAGGAGAAGCAAAAATGAGCCGGCGCAAACTCTTTTCATTGGCTGCCGATGCCATCTACTCCTTCTCAAAATGGCCCATTAAATTCTGTCTCTACCTTGGTTTATCGGGAGTTCTGCTCTTTTTTGCAGCCATTGTTTATGCCGTTGCCTCAAAACTGTTGGGTCTGGCGCCGATTGGCTGGTCGTCAACTTTTCTGGCAATCAGCTTTTTCGGTTCGGTTCAGCTCACTTTTTTAGGATTAATAGGCGAATATATCTACCGGATTTTCAAGGAAGTACAAAACCGCCCGCTCTATTTTGTCCGGGATATTTATGACTGAGAACAAGCGCATATTCACCTCGAAAAGAAGTTTTTTTCTCGCTCTTTTCATTATTGCCGTTGCTCTGGCTTTTTTAGTGCCAAAATCGGCAGTCAACGTGGATGAGCAGCTACATTACCCCCATGCCAAGCAGGTAATTAACTGGTATTTCACAGGAGGCAAAGACACAAGTTGCCTCGACACACCGGTAACCAATCTGAAATATTACGGTCAGTCGGTTGATAACTTCACCGCACTCTTCAACCGCGTTTTTCGGGTTGAAAATGAGTTTTTGGTCAGACACTATACGGGAGCGCTCTTTTTCTGGCTGCTTCTGCTCTTTTCGGGACTGCTGGCAAAAAATATCGGCGGTTCATGGAAAGTGGCAACAATTACTGTACTTTCACTGGTTTTTATGCCGCGCCTCGCAGGTCAGGCATTTGGTAACCTGAAGGATATTCCGTTCACCACGGGCTATACAGCCGGCTTGCTTATGATTGCTCAGCTTTTAAAAGAGTTACCCAGAATACGTTGGAAAACAGCAATTCTACTCGGCATTGTCATCGCTTTTACAGTTTCTGTGCGCGCCGGAGGTTTTGTGCTTTTTGCCTATCTGGGGCTTGGAATTCTTGCCCTGCTGGTTTTGAAACCATCGCTTTTCAAAAAGATATTTTCAGAAAAAACTATCCTCACAAGACTTTTCACTCAGGGGGTTGTGATTCTTTTAGTCGGTTATTTTGGCGGACTTCTATTTTGGCCCTACGCATTGCAAAATGTCTTTTCGCATCCTTTGGAAAGTCTGCGCATTATGGAGCACTACAAAGTGGGAATCCGGCAGATTTTTGAAGGAGAAATGTTCTGGAGCATTCATCTTCCCTGGTATTATCTGCCAAAATGGTTATTGATTTCTACTCCCCTTTTCATTTTGGGCGGATTCGCTCTGTTTCTTATCTTTTATGCAAAAAGCTTTTTTAGGAAAAAGACCAGTGAACAACACTTTTTTGAGAGTTTTATTCTGTTTGCTTTTATTTTCCCGGTAGTTTATGTAATTGCCATAAGATCCAACCTTTACAGCGGTGTGCGCCAGATGCTCTTCACCATGCCGCCGCTTGCAATTCTCTCGGCTTTAGGTGTATGTCGGTTTTTTTCCTATCTGAAAAAGCACCGGAATATTTTCAGGTTTTCAATTACAGCGTTGCTTTTGGCGTTGTTAGTTTTGCCGCTGAAACATCAGATTCAAACATTTCCGGCAGATTACATCTATTTCAATCCGCTGATCGGGAACAAAAAGGCATGGGGAAATTATGAATACGACTACTATTTTCACAGCATAAAACAGCCGGCAGATGACCTGATTAAACTAGCAGGAGAAAGGGAAATAACGGTTGCGATGAATTGCAATCTGTCAAACTATTTTGATGACTTTCCGAATATTGAGTATGTATATACCCGCTATCTCGAGCGCAGTTCGGCAGATTGGGATTATGCAGTTTTGGGCATTGACTATATTCATCCCTTTTTGTTAAAAAACAATCTCTGGCAGCCCGAAAATATTTTGAAAACCTACTACCACAAAGGAAATCCGGTTGCGGCGCTGATTGAGCGAAAAAACAAAGCCGATTTTGAAGGAATTTCCGCAATTAAAACCGGTAATTTTGCAAAAGGAATCGAATTAATTGAATCTGCCCTCAAAAATGACCAAAAAAATGTCTGGTTGTTTGTAAATTTGCTGCAGGCAAAGTTGGCTTTGAATGACCTGAGCGATTTTCCGGAGATATTAAAAAGGGGGAAAGCGATACATCCACGCTACGAACCGCTATATTTGCTGGAAGCAAAATATCTTTATAAATTGGGAAAATTTGATGAGTCTGACCAAAAGCTGAATGAGCTTTTTGAAATAAATTCGCGCTATCTGCCTGCAAAACAACTTTATGAAGATATACAGAAAATAATGAACAATAAAAACAGGTAATTTTAAAAATTGGAGAAATGAAAACATTAAAGAATTTTATTGCAACGTTCGTTGCCGGAATTTTAAGCTTCCCGTTCATTGCAGCTGCACAGAATCAGGGAACCTACATTGACAATCTTGGCGTACAGGACAGCTCCTACATGGAGATGGACTTTTTGGCTGAAGGCACACAAAGCAGCAGCTCCGGAAACAGCACACTGATTATCATTATTGTTGCGGTGGTTGTGGTTGCGGCAGTTCTGTTTTTCTTATTGAAAAAGAAGAAAAAATAAGCTCCCTGCGCATAAATCCGCATGGAAAAAAGTGTAGAAATGTCTGATTTATTTGGCAACAGCACGCTGTTTCCTTCTCCTGTAAAAGAGAACAATTTTTCGGTAGTCATTGAAGAAATGACACCACAGGAGATCGAAAGCGGAGGGAAAAGTCTCTCTGTGAATTATGAATTTGCAGCTTCCTCTTTCGGACTTTACCTTGTTGCAGCCACTGAAAAAGGAGTTTGTTTTCTGGCTTTCGGTAAAGATGAAGAGATGCTGAAAAATCAGCTGTTTCATAATTTTCCGAAAGCAGAATTTACACAACGGCAATCACCTTTTTTTGATGAAATAAACAGGATTTTTGAGCAAAGCTCAAAAAAGCCTATTCAGATTAAACTGCATCTGAAAACAACACCGTTTCAGCTTGTTGTGTGGAACGAGCTGCTTAAAATTCCAGCCGGAAGGCTGAGCACTTACGGAGAAATTGCCCGCCGGATTGGCAGTCCCGGCGCCTCTCGTGCAGTGGGAACAGCAGTTGGGCAAAACCCGGTTGCATATCTGATTCCCTGCCACAGAGTTGTGCGCACAGATGGGGGAATGGGCGGCTACCGCTGGGGTGTTGACATCAAAAAGGAAATCATTGCCCGGGAAACATCAGCCTAAAATGAAATTGAAAAAGGCAGCTTTTGCAAGCTGCCTTTTAGCCATGAAAACAATTAAACAATGTTCAGAAAACAGAAAACTAAACAATTATATCGTCATAATATCTTTCTCCTTAGCCGCGACTAAGGTATCAACTTTTTTCACAAAATCATCGGTAAACTTCTGCACTTCATTTTCGGAATCTTTCTGAATATCTTCCGACAAGCCCTTTTTCTCTAATTTTTTCAGACTGTCATTGGCTTCTTTTCTTGCTGCGCGAATACTCACCTTTGCGTTTTCTCCCTCCTGGCTCACCTGTTTCACCAGCTGCTTTCTCCGCTCTTCGGTCAAAACAGGAATATTTATGCGAATAATTTCACCGTTATTGTCGGGGTTGAATCCCAGATTGGCAGCTAAAATAGCTTTTTCAATCACCGGTATCATACTTTTTTCCCAGGGTTGAACCGCAATGGTGCGCGCATCGGGCGTTCCGATATTCGACACCTGATTAAGTGGAGTTGATGTGCCGTAGTAATCGACAAAAACTTTGTCCAACATCACGGGAGATGCTTTTCCTGCACGGATATGCAGCAGTTCTCTTTCAAGATGCCGGATTGCTCCGTCCATCATTTCCCGGCAATTTTCTAAAACAAAAAAAACTTCCTCTTCCATTGGTCAAGTATTCTATTTGATTCTGAAAGCAAGCAAATATAGAAAAAATATGTTAACAGAGAAATTTTTGGGAAATTTTTAGACTTTCTTTTGGATGAGAAAATCACGGATGTACAACGGTTCCAACCTGTTCGCCCGAAATAACTTTTTTTAGATTCCCGGGTTTATCCATATTGAAAACCAGCACCGGAAGCAAATTTTCCTTGCATAAGGCAGTTGCGGTAAGATCCATTATCCTCAGATTTTTGGCATAAACCTCGTCAAAACTTATTTTTTCATACTTTAGCGCTTCGGGATTTTTCTCCGGGTCGGCAGAATAAACGCCATCCACGCGCGTGCCTTTCATCATGATTTCCGCCTCAATTTCCACGGCGCGCAAAGCGCTTGCTGTGTCGGTAGTGAAATAAGGATTTCCGGTGCCACCGGAAATTATTGCCACTTCGCCGCTTTCAAGCGCATCAACTGCCTTTTGTTTTGAATAGTATTCACCCACCGGCTCCATGCGGATTGCCGTAAAAACATGCGTTTTGACACCAAGAACCTGTAATGCTGAACTCAAAGCTAAACTGTTGATTACTGTGGCAAGCATTCCCATCTGGTCGCCTTTCACCCGGTCAAAACCTCTGCCTGTGCCGCTCAGTCCGCGAAAGATATTTCCGCCGCCAATGACAATACCCACCTGAACGCCCATCCCGGCAATTTCTGCAATCTGCGCTGCATATTCCTGCAGGCGGGTTTCATCAATACCGTAATTTTGTCTGCCCATCAGTGATTCGCCACTGAGTTTCAGAAGAATGCGCTTGTATTTAGCCATAACATCAAGGATTAAATAATTTCTACGCCTGCCTCATTGCACCATTTTACACCTAAGCGGCTCAACTTGTATTTCTGGATTTTTCCGCTGGCAGTCATTGGAAAATCATCAACAAAAAAGATATATTTCGGTATTTTGTAACGGGCAATGTTGCCTCTGCAAAAATCAGTAATCTCAGCTTCAGTGAGCGTTTGCTCCCCTTTTAGCTTGATGAATGCGCCAACCTGCTCTCCATATTTTGAACTGGGAATTCCCGCAACTTCAACCGCTTCAATCTGCGGCATTCTGTAAAGATAATTCTCAATTTCGCGAGGATAGATATTTTCGCCGCCGCGAATAATCATGTCGTTAATCCGCCCGGTGATGCGGTAAAACCCATCTTCGGTTTTCACGGCAAGGTCTCCGGTGTGAAGCCAGCCTTCACTGTCAATCGCCTTTTGGGTAGCTTCCGGATTTTTATAGTAGCCGCGCATCACGTTGTAACCACGACAGCAGATTTCTCCCTGCTCCTCAACTTTGCACGCTGCTCCCGTATCGGGATCGACAATTTTCACCTCCACCCCGGGATATTCAAAGCCAACGGTGGTTGCCCTCACTTCCGGTGAATTGTAGGTGCGCGTTGCGGTAATTCCGGGTGATGACTCGGTTTGCCCGTAAACGATGATAATATCTTTCATATTCATTTTGGTCATCACCTGATTCATCGTTTCTATGGGACAGGGCGCACCTGCCATGATTCCCGTCCGCAGTGAGCTGAGATCAAACATATCGAACATGGGATGATTCAGTTCCGCAATAAACATGGTGGGCACACCATAGAGCGCCGTACATCTTTCCTTTTGAACGGAAGCCAGTACCATCAGCGGATCAAAATCTTCGGTGAACACCATGGTTGCGCCGTGGGTAACCACCGCACACAAAGCCAGCACGCATCCGAAACAGTGAAAAAGCGGCACACAGACTAACAGCCGCTCATCGGAAGTAAAATTCATACATTCTCCGGTTGCGAATCCGTTGTTCAGAATATTGTGGTGGGTGAGCATCACCCCTTTGGGAAATCCTGTGGTTCCCGAAGTGTATTGCATATTCACAACATCCTGGCAATCCAACGTTTCTCTGATACTCTCCAATTCAAAATCGTCCACATGGTTTCCGAGCAGAATCAGTTCTGCGATATTGAACATTCCCCTGTGCTTTTGCTGACCGATAAAAACAATATTTTTCAGCAAGGGAAAATCTTCGCTTTTCAGCTCTCCGCGGGCTTGTTCCTTCAGTTCAGGAACTAACTGAAACATCATTCCCACATAATCGCTGTCGCGGTATCCTTCAACCAAAAAAAGGGTGCTGATATCGGAATCTTTGAGCAGATATTCCAGTTCGGCAAGTTTGTAGCTGGTGTTAATGGTCACTAAAATTGCGCCTATTTTGGCAGTGGCAAACATTACTGTTGTCCAGTCGGGAACATTATTTGCCCATATTCCCACCTTGTCGCCGGGTTTTATTCCAATGTATAACATTCCTTTTGCCAGGGCATCCACCCGCCGGTTAAACTGACGGTAGGTGAACCGCAAATCCCTGTCGGGAAAAACGATAAACTCCTTGTCGGGCGTTTCGTAATCCCATTTTTCCAGTATTCCCCCTAAGGTGTAATCGAGAAGCTGCATGTAGTTTGATTTCTGATTTTTAGTTTTTTTCGACCTTAAACCGGACTGTAAACAACGGCTAAAATTTTCGCATGTTTATCGCCTGCCGCGTGAACATTATGGAGCACCACCGAGTCTAAATAAATCGAATCTCCGCTACTGAGCAGATAGACATCTTTTCCATAATTAATTTCTACCTCCCCCTCCAATACATAGATAAACTCCTCACCTTCATGGGACGAAAGCTTGTAATCCGATTCCATGGAGGGTTCAATTTCCACAATAAAAGGTTCCATGTGTCGTCCCGCCTTATCCTGAGCTAAAGAGAAGAAGTTAAGATGCTCGCGCGTCGTCTCATCTTTTGTGGAGAAGCTCAGAAACGATTTTTCTTCGCCTTTTCTGACTAATACCGGTCCGATGTGCTCCTGATCATCAAGGAAGGTGCCGACCCGCACGCCAAGCGCGCGCGATATTTTTATCAAATGCCCCAGAGACGGCATAACGCCCATCTCTTCGATTTTCTCCATCTGCGACTTGTCAAGATTGGCTTTCAACGCCAGATCATCACGGGCAATCTTTCTGAATTCGCGAAATTCTTTAATTTTTTTCCCGGGATTGTTTGCAACCATAACTGTCAGATTTTACAACCATTTAACATATTTAAAATCCTGCCTGTGCGGAAGATCCGGATGTTTCGGATAGAGCCTGATTCCGTAATTGTATGAACCGGGATGTTCCGGATTGTAATTCAGCTTAAAGCAACAAACCGAGCCTTCACATTTTTCCGCCTCACATTCAAGCCGCTCAACTATTGAAGGAGAATTATTTTTTTCACCAAACTCAACCACAATAAACTCTAATCCCACATCATTGCAATCCAAACCTTTCAGGTCAATTTCCACACGCAGCGGATATTCATTTCCGATTTTCAGAATATTGTTAATTCCATCGTTAATTTCCGTTTTCAACACCTGAATGGTATCCCATGTTTCCACAATTTTTTGCTTCCAGGCTGCCAGTTCCCGCGCTTTTTGATAATTGTTGTCAATGATGCTTCTGCTTCGCTCAATCTGCGGCAGATAGTATCTGTCCATATAATCTTTCATCATGCGCCCTGTGGTAAACTGAGAGGCAACCAAAGCGATGGTATTCTTCATGCTGTCAATCCATTCCACGGGAATTCCTTCATTGTTCCTGTCATAGAATGACTTGATAATTTCATCTTCAAGGATTGAATAGATGGTTTCGGCGTCCAGCTCATCCTGGAAGTCCTGAACATCATAGGTGCGCTCGGCAGTCAGCGCCCAGCCGGCATTGGGGCGATACCCCTCAACCCACCATCCGTCCAGAACAGAAAAATGAAGCGTTCCGTTCATCACGCCTTTCATGCCACTCGTGCCGGATGCTTCAAGCGGGCGGGTCGGCGTGTTGAGCCAGACATCAACACCCTGCAGCATCATTTTGGCAAGATTGGCATCATAATTCTGAATGAACAATATTTTTCCTCTGAATTCGGGCAGTTTAGAAATTTCAACTATGCGCTTTATCAAATCCTGCCCCGCCTTATCTGCCGGATGTGCTTTTCCGGCAAACAGAAACTGAACGGGTCGTTCGGGATTGTTTACAATTTTTGACAGTTTTTCCAGATCACGGAACAGCAGGTAGCCGCGCTTGTAAGTTGCAAACCGGCGGGCAAAACCAATGGTTAAAGCTTCGGGATTCAGCTTCGACATAACTTCCGAAATCAGTTTCGGATTTTCATTGCGTTTTATCCAGTTATCCGTAAAGCGCTGTTTGATATGATTGATCAGCTTTTCGCGCAGTCCGTTTTTAAGCTCCCAGATTCTGCTGTCTGGTACCTTGTAAATGTTGTTCCAAACATCAAAATCGAGCTGGTTCTGCGGAAAATTTTCGCCAAAATACTCTTTGTGAATTTTTTTCCACTCCTGGGCTGTCCAGGTGGAATAGTGCACGCCGTTGGTTACGTAACCGATGCTGAGTTCCTCTTCGAGATAGCCTTTATAGAGTGATTTCAGTACCGTTTTGCTGACATCTCCGTGGAGTTTGCTAACGCCGTTGATTCCCTGAGACAGGTTTGAAGCCAGATAGCTCATATTGAAATGGTCTTCGTAGGCTTCTGCTTTGCCCAATCTGATAAAGGCATTCCAGTTGAGTCCCAGTCTTTGGGAGTAGGGTTCAAGATAATATTTGAACATATTGTCGTGAAAGGAGTCGTGCCCGGCAGGAACGGGTGTGTGTGTGGTAAAAATGGTTGACGCCCTCACCACCTCTTTGGCTTCCCTGAAATTCAGGTTTTGCCTTTCCATAAGCTCTGCAAGCCGTTCTAATCCGATGAAAGCCGAATGTCCTTCATTGCAGTGATAAAGTTCGGAGCATTGTCCTAATTTGTTGAGAACCCTTATTCCTCCAAACCCCAAAAGAATTTCCTGTTTCAGGCGGTTTTCGTTGTCGCCGCCATACAGATGATGGGTAATTGAACGATCCTGCTCCTGATTTTCAGGAATATCGGCATCTAACAGGAAAAGCTTAACTGCCCCCACATCAACCTGCCACACCCGCGCATAGAGTTTTCGCCCGGGCAAATCTACGTCAATCATCACAAAATCGCCTTTTTCGTCAAGCAGCGGGTGAACCGGAATTTTTGAAAAATCCTGAAATTCGTAATTGGACATCTGCTCGCCATGCAGATTAAGGTTTTGCTTAAAATAACCGTAGCGGTAGAGCAATCCGACAGCAACCAGATTAACTTTCATATCGCTGGCTTCTTTCAGATAATCACCGGCAAGCATTCCCAATCCGCCGGAAAAAATCTTCAGGGAATCGTGCAGTCCGTATTCCATGCTGAAATAGGCAATTTTCGGAGAGTCGGGATTTTCCCTCTCCCGCAGATATTGCTGCAACTCATTATAGACCTGCTCCATTTCCGAAATAAAATAGCTGTCTTTTTCAAGCTCTTTATAGCGTTTGTAGCTCACTTCATCAAGCAAAACAACCGGATTTTGTCCATTTTCTTCCCACAATTCATTGTCGATATAGCTAAACAGAGCAGATGCTCTGGCATTCCATGCCCACCAAATATTTTTGGATAATTCACGTAGTGGGTTAAGGGATTGGGGTATATTGGATTCTACTACTATTCTTTTCCAGTCCGGCTGGTCATTTTCAAGCAGTTTTACCTGCTTATTCTCATTTGTTTTCATCTTTTACAGTTGACTTTAATATAGAAAATCGCAAAAATAAACTTTCTGCCGACATGCCCGATTAATTAATGGTTAATTTGAAGTTTCAGGGTGCTGAAATAATATACCCCGTTATTTTCTTTTGGAAGACTTTATCTGGGTGCGGTGCTTTTGAAACCTGTGCAACTCCCCTTCCAATTTCTTAATCTGATTCTCTTTTTCCTCAACTAATTTGTGCAAACCGGCAAGTTCATGCTCTATCCTGCTTTCCGGAGCAACGGCCTTTAGCCGTATTTTGAAATCGCTCAACACATTCATATAGTTGATGAATGCCTCAAAAGGCGACTCGAAAGGATTAAAATGACCGTCTGCTCCGCCGTTTGAGAAAAGCTTGGTGGACATATAGTGAAAGTGGTCGCTTGCCTGAAGGTAATTCCAATCTTTCAGCAGCTCGGGACTATCGCACTGAGCAACACGCTCACTCAGGTTGTAAAGCTTTGCAAACGCCTCTCTCTGCATGTCATTGCCTAACCATGCCGTGATGTCCCGCTCCTCGTCAACCCACGAAATCGGGTTGGGCACACTCACAACCGAAACGGGCTGCAACTCATCAATCACCTGAGAAGGAGTGCTGAATCTGAAATTTTTCTGCTTGATTATCTCTGAAACCCAATGCTCAAAAAATTCAAAAAATCCGCTTTCTTTTGAATGACGTTTTCCGAATGAATCGTATCCCAGAAACAGATTTACAACCTCTTCCCTGTCGTCAAGACCTTTCAGCCATCCGGCAAACTTACCGGCAGTGAGCGGATATTCCGACCAGTCAGGATTGGAAAACCGCAAAGCAAGATCATCGCTGAGCTTAAAGTTGCGCATCAATACTTTCAGTCGCGGATTCTGTGCATTGACATAGAGAAAGTTCGGGCTTTTCCATCCCAGCACATGGCGTGCGCCTTCGGTAAGCATTGCCTTGTACCCCATCCGGGAAATCTGCGTTCCGATTTCATCCGAATAGATCATCTCTGTATTTCGAAAAACCTTCGGTTTTTGCCCGAAAAGCTCAAAAATTTTCTGCTCGTGCAGCCTGATCTGATTTTCAAAAATCTGCCTGTTTCTCAATGAAGAGAGGGAATGGGAATAGGTTTCTGAAAGAAATTCCACATGCGAAGTCGCTGCAAGTTTTTGAAAAGATTCAATGACCTTGGGAGCATAAAGCTCAAACTGATCCAATGCAACGCCGGTTACGGAAAAGGAGACCCTGAATTTCCCATCTAATTTTTTAATCAGTTTCAGCAGCAGCTTGTTTGCCGGCAGATAGGACTTTTCGGCAATTTCGCGGATGCCGGTTGCATTGGCGTAATCATCGTAATAGTAGTGGTCATTCCCAATATCAAAAAATCTGTAGCGCCGGTGCCTGAAAGGCTGATGCACTTGAAAAAACAAACAGATAGACTTCATATATTTCTCCTGAATTTATAACATTAAGCTGTCAGGTTGTGATACACTTCCCTGACTTTTTCGGCTGAGTGCTCCCAGTTGAGTGCACGCACCTCTTCTTTCCCTGATTCTTTCAAAAACCCCGAAAGTGCCGGATAATTCAGCAATCCGTAGATGGAATCAGCCATGGCGTAGGTATCCCAAAAGTCCACTTTTATGGCATGGTTCAGAATTTCTGAAACACCCGACTGGTTTGAAATGATAACCGGCACATCGGCAAGCATTGCCTCAAGCGGAACAATCCCGAAAGGCTCTGACACCGAAGGCATTACAAAAACATCTGTCAGCTGAAACATTCTGTCCACATCGGCGCCTTTGAGAAATCCGGTGAAATAAAACTTGTCTGCCATTCCCAACTGCGCAACGCGCGTTATCATCTCATTCATTTTATCTCCGCTGCCGGCCATGACAAACCGCACATTATCCATTTTTTTCAGAACTAAATAGGCAGCTTCAATAAAATATTCAGGACCTTTTTGCATGGTAATCCTGCCCAGAAAAGTTACTAATTTTTCATCAATGCCCTTTTCTATTTTCAGTTTTTGCTCACCAGTAATGTGCGTAACTGCATTGTAAACAGTTGTGATTTTATCGGGATTAATTCCATATTTTTCAATAATAATCTGCCGTGTGAAATTGCTTACGGCAATAATTTTATCGGCTTCCTCCATGCCGTGCCGCTCAATGGCATAAATTCCGGGGTTCACATTTTCGCCGCTGCGGTCAAATTCGGTAGCATGAACATGAACGACGAGCGGCTTCCTTTTTACTCTTTTTGCAGCAATTCCTGCCGGAAAAGTGAGCCAGTCATGGGCATGTATCACGTCAAAATCATTTTGAGCTGCAATAATTTCCGCCATCAGGGCATAATTATTAATCTCCGCCATCAGCCCGGGTCCGTAGGAGCCACTGAAATTGACATGAAATCCTTCGGTCGTTTTCAGAAAACGCGGTTCAGAAGAGACATGCTGTTTTTTAAGCTCCCAGAACTCCTCTTCGCTGACATAGGGAATAATTTCGGACTGAACTTCAAGATAATCCATTTTTACCTGATCTTCCCTGAAAAAAAACTCTTTTTGCGACACAGGCACTTTGTTTGCTCCAATCAGCCGAACCACAGATTGATCTTCGTCTCCAAAAGCTTTGGGTACCACAAAAAGAACCTGAACATCATTTAAGCCTGCAAGTCCTTTGGTCAGCCCGTAACAGGCTGTTCCCAAACCTCCGGAAATATGTGGGGGGAACTCCCACCCGAACATCAACACTTTCATAATCAGAATTTTAAACTGTGAACTAAATGCATTGCATAAATAATACCTGCCACGTTGCAGGCTTGCGAAATTGCGCCTTTAGCTTTGTGTGGCGGATCGCCCTCATACATTTCGGAGAGCGTTCCCACACTATGCTCTGTTATGGTCTCTTCAAATCCTTCAATCAGCTGTTTGATATAGGAAAGTCCGCTTCTGCCGTGAATATCAAGATAGGCTTCTGCGAAAAACTGCAAAAGCCAGGGAAATGCGGCGCCCATGTGTATTGCTGCTTCGCGCTGGTCGGGAGAACCTGCCACCGTGCCTTCATATCTCAAATGGTTGGGCGACAGGGTGCGTAATCCGCGTTTGGTTACTAAATTTTGTACCGCCCGCGACAGAATACTCATCTTCTGCTGCCGCGACAAGGGTGAATTTTCAAGTGCGGCAGCAATTACCATGTTTGGTCTCACCGACCAGTCGGCAACTTCATCTTTTACCACATCTGCAAGATGCTCGCGCAAATCGCTCCAGAATGTTTTCAAAAATGCGATTTCAATTTTTCCGGGCATTTTCTCCCATCGTTTTACAAAACGGGCATCACCGGTTAATTTAGCCATTTTCAGGGCGAAAACAACGGCATTGTACCAGAGTGCATTAATTTCAACCGCAAGTCCGGCGCGCTGAACCACCGGTTTTCCTTCACTGTAGGAATCCATCCAGGTGAGAGCCGTATTATCCTTTTCGGCATAAATAAGATTGTCAGCCGTCAGCCGGATAAACTCCGGTTTAGACTTCCGGTAGGCTTCAAGAATCTCTTTCACAACTACGCTGTAGTTTAGCCACACACCCCGTGGTGAACGCTGCGTTCCGGCATATTGCTGAACCGCCCGGATGAACCAGAGCGGAGCGTCGGCAGCGTTGTAAACCAGTTGCTTGCTGTGAATATTATCGGGAAAAAGTCCGTTTTTTAAATATTTTCTGTACGTGCCCAGCACCTCCGGAAAAAGTTCCTTTTTGCCGGTTCCGATAACCAGTCCGGGCAGGGAGATGAAAGTCTGCCGGGTTATGCCGTCATACCACGGAAATCCGGCAATGATACCGGTTTCGGCGCCCCTCTTAAAAACAAACTGCTCGGCTGCATTTTTCAGTGTGTTGAGGAAAGTGTAACGCTGCTCCCTCTTTTTTATCTCTTTCGTAAATCGCTGCTTTAGCGCTACAGGAGTTGCAAGCCCCGTTCCGGCAGAAAAAATGATGCTTTCGCCCGGTTTCATGGAAAGCTCAAAGTAGCCGGGAACAAATAAATCTTCAAGATATTCGTATCCGCGGTTCAGCTCTTTCAGGTATTCGATATTATAATACCAGTCGGGAGCAGGAATAAATTCATTTTTTTTGCTGAATTGCATGTGCAAATCGGAGTAACCTTCATATAATCTGACGCTGATTCCGTTTTTCAGCGGATTGAACCTGCGGTTCACATACAGGTTAGCCTTGCTCAGGCTGTGAATGTTGCGAAATGCCAGAAACGGCTGAAAGCGCAGAACAACCGGTTCTGAAGCCTCTTCCAGCGTATAACGGATCAGAATTTCCTCTTTATGCTCAAGCAGTACCCTTTCCATCACTAACATAATGTTGCCGATGCGATAAGTTATTTTGGGAATTTGCCCGAATTCAATGTCCTGAATATATTTATGCCCTTTGGGGTCGTAATTACCACCCTGATATCTGTGAATTCCCAACCTGAACTCCTCTTCGCCCTGAACAACGGAAACATCAAGCGACGAGAGCAGCACATGTTTTTCACCACCGAAATTTGCAATGGGACAAACCAGCAGCCCATGGTATTTTCGTGTGTTGCAGCCGTTAATGGTGGTACTAATGTATGATCCTGCACGATTTGACCTTAAAATCTCGCGGTTGAGCGAATACTCAAGGTTTACCAACTGTTCCTTATCAAATTTCAGATAACTCATAATCAGGATTTCATTTCTTTAATCTTCCTTCCACATCGGCAATTTGCCTTGCGAAGAAGTCCTTTTCAAATTCGAGATTAAGATACAAAAATTCAGCTTCAAGTGAGCAGGTTTTTTGGAAGCTTTGCTGAAGAAAATGTAGATGTTCTTTTGTAACCCTGTTGAAAGGTTTATGTTCAGTTGCAGAAATGATTTTTTTCACTTCTTCTGAAATTTTCAGGCTCTCTTTTTCAATCAGGACATCCTGAAATTTTTCCCAGATATGATTTACGGCAACAGTGGAAAGATGGGTCATGTCTTCGTCATAAAAACGGTAGTCCCTCAACTCGTCCATCACAATTTCATAAGCGGGAAAATAGCTGCAACACTCTTCTCCAAACTTTTCAACAAGCTGATCTACAGCCAACAGCAAAACAGACTTACTTCGCTGGTTTTCAACAGCTCCATCTCTCAGATGCCGAATGGGGCTGACCGTAAAAATCACTTCTAATCCGGGATTGAATTTTTGAAGTTCTTCCAAAAGATTGGTAAATTCTCCAACTATTTCATCAATTTTCAGGCGAAAGCGCCGGAATTCCCTGTCAGGAATTTTATGGCAGTTGGATACAATTTGCCCGGTAAGTTTATATTCATACACCCATGCTGTTCCAAATGTTATAAACAGAAAATTCGCTTTTTTAAGAAATTGCGAAGCAGCCTGCAACCGTCCGTTGATATTTTCCAGCGATTCATCTGCATTCACGGAAGAGAAGCGGCTGTGATGAGAAAAACTGTGCCACAGCCCGTTGTGATTTATCAAATCCGGTTTATCGAATTTCCTGTTCTGCATCAAAAAGCGGATTCCGTTGGCTACCGAAGCCGGATTGTAGAGATTCCCAAAAGGATTGACATCCACCGGAAATTTCAGTGCAGCCATTTTTTCGCCAATATTCTCTGTAAAGCATGAGCCGATGAACATGCTGGGACTTTGGTAACCTGCCTTCCGTCTGAAGTCAGGAATTCTTACTTCTGTCCGGAACTTTGCGCTCATTTTACCTGACTTTAGGAAAATCAACTTTTTTCAGTACAATCGCCGTTCGCGCAGGCAGGTAAAGCTTCAGGTAGTGCTGACTGGTTAACCCGCCGCTGGGTAGCGTGTAGTATGGAATATCTTCCTGAATGCGGTCATATCCGCCAAATTTTCCGGAATCGGTGTTAAGTTCAACTGTATATTTCCCCGAACCCAACGGAATTCCGTAATCTGTAAACGACTGGGTCGGGTGAAAATTGAAAACAAACAAAAACAGACCGCGGTGATATGCCAGCACTTTATCGGGAATATTTTCCGACACAAAATCCACAGATGAAATGGAGAGCAGTTTATGTTCGCGCATAAAACGAATCATCTCTTTGTCAAAATCATAGAGCCAGTGGTATTTTAGCTCGGGATCACCGGCAATGCTCCAGATTCTCCTGCAATGCTTGTAAGACCAGCCATTTCCCTCTCTTGGAAAATCAATCCATTCGGGATGTCCGAACTCATTTCCCATAAAATTGAGATAGGCGCCTCCGGCAGTTGTGGCAGTAATCAGCCGGATCATTTTGTGCAGAGCAATTCCCCTGTCAACAATCAGATTTGGCTGATCTTTTCGCATACTGTAATACATCTCCTTATCGATAAGCCTGAAAATGATGGTTTTATCACCCACAAGCGCCTGGTCGTGCGATTCGGCATAGCTCACCACTTTTTCATCCAATCTTTTGGAAGTGAGATTGTAAAATATGTCGCCCACCTGCCACTCTTCATCTCTTTTCTCCTTGATAAGTTTTATCCAGTAGTCGGGAACGCCCATTGCCATGCGGTAGTCAAAACCGATTCCGCCATGCGTTGCCGGAACGGCAAGTCCGGGCATTCCGCTCATATCTTCGGCAATGGAAACCGAATGCGGTTTCACCTGCTTCATCAGCTTGTTGGCAAGCGTGAAATAGGTTGTTGCCTCCGTATCCACATTGGCGTCATAATAGTCGTCGTAGTTAGTAAAAGCTTTCCCCAGACCGTGGTTAAAATAGAGCATACTGGTTACCCCGTCGAACCGGAATCCGTCAAACTGAAACTCCTCAAGCCAGAATCTGACATTTGAAAGCAAAAAATGAAGCACTTCATTTTTGCCGTAGTTGAAACAGTAGGAATCCCATGCCGGATGCTCTCCTCTTCCCCCTTCGTGAAAAAACTGATAGCGGGTGCCGTCATATTTTCCAAGTCCTTCCACCTCGTTTTTTACTGCGTGGGAATGGACAATATCCATAATCACCGCCATTCCCAACCCATGGGCTTCGTCAATCAGGCGCTTCAGGTCATCGGGAGTTCCAAACCTTGAAGATGGTGCAAAAAAACCGGAAACGTGATATCCGAAACTTCCGTAGTAAGGATGCTCGGGAACAGCCATCAACTGGATAGTATTGTAACCGTTCTCCTTTATTCTGGGCAGCATCTTTTCGCGAAATTCGTTGTAGGTATGCACCCGCTCCTCCTCACCTGACATGCCGATATGCGCTTCATAAATAAGCGGCGGCTCGCCGGTTCCGGCAAAACCGCTGTTTTTCCACCGGTAGGGAACAGGCGGACTCCAGACCTGCGCATTGAAAATATGGGTTTCCGGGTCCTGAACTACATAGTTTGCCCAAGCCGGAACCCGTTTGCCCCAGTCTATCGTCCAGTGCATGGATAGGGCATATAAATCGCCATGCTTCAGATCGTTTTCAGCAAGATGCAGTTCCCAAATACCGTTTTCAAGCGGATGAAATGCAAACTTTTTATCTTCTCCCCAGTTGTTGAAAGTTCCGATAAGATAAATATGGGTGGCATTGGGCGCCCATTCGCGGATTACCCAACCGTTTTCCATTTTGTGCAATCCAAAATAGAGATGCCCGCCTGCAAACTCATACAGAGAATCTTCTCCGACCAGCTCCTTCTCTTTTTCCACGGCAGCCTGAACGCGATGAATTATCGCTTCGGCATAGGGCATCAGCCACATATCATCCTGAACAAACTTTGGCAATTTCCTCATCATACTTTTTTACTCATAAATAATAAAGGGTCAGGGATTTTTAAAACAGATGAAGCCTGCAGAAATATTTTCAGCTAAATTCCCAGTTTTTCCTTAACCAATCCCGGTATTTTTCCGGGTTCGTTTGCAACCGGTACTCCGGCTTCATTGAAAGCTTTGATTTTCTCTTCTGCCGTTCCCGAACCGCTGGAAATAATTGCTCCGGCGTGTCCCATGCGTTTTCCGGGTGGAGCTGACTGTCCGGCGATAAATGCAACTACCGGTTTGGTCATGTTGTTTTTAATATATGCGGCAGCCTGCTCTTCGGCATCGCCGCCAATTTCCCCGATAAGCACCACTGCGTCGGTCTCCGGGTCATTTTCATACATTTCAAGCAAGTCGATAAAGTACAATCCGGAAACGGGATCGCCGCCAATCCCCACGCAGGTTGACTGACCAAGTCCGCTCTCTGTAAGCAGATTAACCACTTCGTAGGTGAGTGTTCCCGAACGGGAAATCAATCCGATATTTCCTTTTTTGAAAATCATTCCGGGAAGAATACCTATCAGGCATTCATCGGGAGTTATCAATCCGGGGCAATTGGCGCCAATCATTTTGGTGCCGTTTTGTTTCAATACCCGGGACACTTTCATCATATCCTGAACAGGAACGCCTTCGGTGATACAAACAACTAATTTCACTCCGGCATAGCTGGCTTCAATGATTGCGTCGGCAGCAAACGGAGCCGGAACAAATATCACGGAAGCATCAGCGTCTGTGGCTGTAACGGCATCCTGCACCGTATCAAAAACATGAATGCCGCCAACATCGCTTCCTCCTTTTCCGGGAGAAATCCCGCCAACGATGTTTGTGCCGTAATCCTTCATTTTGGCTGTATGGAAAGCTCCATCGCGCCCTGTAATTCCCTGTACAAGAACTTTTGTCTCTTTATTTATCAGAATACTCATTGCTTTTGGTTTTTTACTGTTTACTTAACTCGATGGCTTTTTGGGCGGCTTCGCTCATTGTTGAAACGGTGGGAAGCCCGTATTCCCTGATGATTTCCAATCCTTCGCGGGCATTGGTTCCCGACAGGCGGATGACCACCGGAATTTTTGTTTTAATCTCATCTAATGCAGCTACAAGTCCGCGCGCAACATCGTCGCAACGGGTGATTCCGCCAAAAATATTGATCATCACCGCTTCCACATTACTGTCACTCAGCAGGATACTCATCGCTTCAACCACTTTCTGCGGGCTTGACGAACCGCCGATATCAAGAAAATTTGCCGGCTCTCCGCCATAAAGTTTTATCATATCCATTGTTGCCATTGCAAGCCCGGCGCCATTGACCATACAACCGATGTTGCCATCTAATTTAATATAGGAAAGCCCCTTTTCATTGGCATCAATCTCTTTCATTTCATCTTCGGTTGCTTCACGCATTTTAAGAATTTCGGGCTGGCGGAAAAGCGCATTTTCGTCAAAGTTCATTTTTCCGTCAATTGCCAGCACCTGCTTTTCAGGAGTAATTACCAGCGGGTTTATCTCTGCCAATGAAGAATCGGTTTCCACATAAAGCCGGTAAAGTTTCGTGAGAATAGCCGCAATCTGGCGCATTTCGCCGGGACTGCTCACTAACTGAAGCGCAACCTGCCGTGCCTGCCAGTCCATCAGTCCCAATACCGGGTCGATATTCAGTTTGATAATTTTTTCAGGAGTTTTACGGGCAACCTCTTCAATTTCCACTCCGCCTTCAACGCTTGCCATCAGCGTAACCGATTTGGAGTTGCGGTCGTTGATAAATCCCACGTAAAATTCCTTTTCGATATCTACAGCGTCTGCAACCAACACTTTTTCAACAGTCAGTCCTTTTATATCCATTCCTAAAATCTGACCGGCATACTGCAACGCTTCGCTTTTTGTTTTGGCAAGCTTAACCCCCCCGGCTTTGCCCCGTCCGCCAACATGAACCTGCGCTTTAACCACCCGCAGTTTGTCGTCGTCGGGAATGTTATTCTCTACTTCTTCAACCGAATGGCAAACAACCCCATCCGGCACAGGAATTCCATATTTTTTAAATAAATTCCTGGCTTGGTATTCGTGAATCTTCATGTTTTAATGATGTATTTGATGTGATAATAACGGACAAAAATACCAAATGTTTATCAATCGCGGGCTATCAATCTGATTCTTTTGATGATAATGTTTCTGCTGCGCAACATTGTTCAATACCGGAAACTGCCCGCAAAATTACAATATGAAAGCCGGCGCTTTTGATTTTTTTCAATCCCGAAATTTTTCGTTTAATTTTGTGCAGGATTATTATCAAATTTATTATGAGAATTGTCAGACAAAACAGTGTGGGATTGGTTATCGATATTCAGGAACGTCTATATCCGGCAATGTGGGAAAAGGAAAAATTCCTGAAAAACAGCGAAATACTCATCCGGGGCATGACCGAACTGGGCTTACCCATTGTGGCTACCCAGCAATACACCAAAGGGTTGGGAGAAACAATCCCGGAAATCCGGGCAGTTTTACCAAATATGCAATATGTTGAAAAAAGAGCATTCAGCTGTTGTGACGAGCCTGCATTACAGATGAAATTAGCAGAAATTCAGGCAAGAAATGTAATTATCTGCGGAATTGAGTCTCATGTTTGTGTACTGCAAACAGCCATTGACCTGAAAGAAGCCGGGTATAATCCGGTAGTGGTCATGGATTGTGTTTCTTCGCGCAAGCCGGAAAGTATTGAACTGGCAAAAGAGCGCTTTCGTTATGAAAAAATTATGATGACTTCGGCGGAAGCCATTCTGTTTGAACTCACCCGCACTTCGGAAGCAGCCGAATTCAGGGCTATTTCCAAACTTGTAAAATAGGTTCCGGAAACACAAATACTCAGACTATTTTGGAAATCGGCGGGTATAATTGTGTGGCGGAATGAGTTTTCACAAAAAACAATAATCATTAAATAATGCCTTCACGGCAAACACTATATTTTTTTGTTTTTTAATGATTTTCTATCTTTCGCCTGATTTTGAAATACTTTAATGGAAAAGGAATGAAAAAGCTGATGATTATTGCGGCAGTTGCAGCGCTTTTCGCATGCAGCCGGCAGGAAAAAGGATTTGAAATAGCAGTAAACCTTGAAGGTGCGCGCGGACATATTTTGTTAGAAAAAAGAAGCGGTTCCCAGTGGATACCGGTTGACACCGCAGCCATTACCGACGGAGTTGCCGTACTTAAAGGAAAGGTAGAATTCCCCGAAGATTATTATCTGTCGATTTTTGGAGAGCAGGCAAAAACCATCCTGTTCGTGGAAAATGAGAACATTTCCGTGAAGGGAGACGCCAGCAAATTAGAACAAATAGTAGTTACCGGCTCCAAAACCCATGATGATTATACCCGCGTCAACAGTCAGATTCAGAAAATCGGGGAAGAGTATATGGCATTGTATCAGCAAGCGCGCGAAGCAGCCGGTTCGGGAGATGAAGAAAAAGCCGCCGGACTAATGCAGCAGGTTGAAGAGATGTACGAAAGCACCAATACGATCCAAAAGGAATTTATTCAGGAAAACCCCGGCTCTTATGCCGCTCCCTATTTTTTGAGCCGCATTCAGCACGGAATGGAACCCGAAGAGCTGGATGATCTGATAACCGCTCTTGATCCTGCACTGGAAAAAGTGCCTGCCATTGTAACTTTAAAGGAACGGGTTGAAAAGCTCAAATCCGTTTCGGTCGGGAAAATTGCACCCGATTTCACCATGAACGACGTTGACGGCAATCCCGTAAAATTTTCTGATGTTTATAAGCAACACGAATATACGCTACTCGATTTCTGGGCAGCCTGGTGTCCGCCATGCAGAGCAGAAAACCCGAATATCGTGGCTGCATTTAATCAATACAAGGACAAAGGATTCAGCGTATTTGGCGTTTCACTTGACCGCGAACGCGATGCATGGCTGAAAGCCATTGACGACGACCAGCTGACCTGGCTTCACGTTTCCGACCTCTCCTACTGGAACAATGCCGCTGCACAGCTCTATGCGGTGAACTCCATTCCTTCCAGTCTGATTGTTGACAAAACCGGAAAAATTATTGCCAAAAACAAACGCGATAAAGAGCTTTTTGAAACGCTGTCAGAATTGTTGGATTAGCGGATAAACGAAAGCGCTTTTTCGATGGCTTTTTCAATGCCGGCAACATTTTTACCGCCGGCTGTGGCATAAAAGGGCTGCCCTCCGCCACCGCCTTCTATTTCCCGACCTGCTTCGCGGACAATCTGTCCGGCATTCAGCGCGCTCTCCTTCACTAAGTTTTCCGAAATCATCACGGTGAGATTTGGCTTTCCCCCAATATTGGCGCCCAATACGAGAAAGAGATTTTCCACCTCATCTTTTAAGCTGAAAGCCAGGTCTTTCAGCATCCCGGCATTTTCAACCTCCACCCGGGCAGCTATTGTGTTGATTCCGTTCTCATTGACAATCTTCTCTTTCAGTCCGGATTTTATCTGTTTTACCCGTTCGCGACCAAAAAACTCAGCTTTTTTGGTGAGTTCGCTGTTCTCTCTGAGCAGGTTTTCAACACTGCCAATCACATCGTTTGGACTTTTAACCAGCTGTTTAATATTTTTTAAAACTGCAATCTGATCATTTACAAACTGCTCGGCGCGCTCTCCGGTTATTGCCTCAATTCTGCGCACTCCGGCAGCAATTGCACTTTCAGAAACAATTTTAAAGAGACCGATTTGTCCGGTTGCTGCAACGTGCGTTCCACCGCACAGTTCCACAGATTCGCCAAAGCGAATAACCCGGACGGAATCTCCGTATTTTTCACCAAACAGCATCATTGCGCCAAGCTCCTTAGCCTGCTGCAAAGGCATCTCCCTCACTTCTTCCCGCGGTGCATTTTCTCTGACTCTTGTATTGACCAAAGCTTCTGTCTGCGCAATCTCCTCATCGCTCATTTTCCCAAAATGGGAAAAATCGAAACGAAGATGTTCGGGACTGACCAAAGAGCCTTTTTGCTCAACATGGGTTCCTAAAATTTCCCGAAGTGCAGCATGAAGCAAATGGGTAGCTGTATGATTGTTTGCAGTTTTCAGGCGTTCGCTGCTGTTTACCACTGCATGGAAAACCGCTCCAATATTTTCGGGCAGTTCTTCGGTCAGGTGCACAATCAGATTATTCTCTTTCCGGGTATCAAAAATTCGGGCTTTCTTTCCGTCGTACTCAATAAAACCCGAATCACCTACCTGCCCGCCGGACTCTCCGTAAAACGGTGTGCGGTCAAACACTAATTGATAATATGATTTCTTCTGCCGTTTGACTTTTTGATAGCGTGCAATCCGGACTTCCGCTTCTGTGGTATCATATCCTAAGAACAGCGTACTGTCAATTTTTCGAAGCTCAATCCAGTCTCCGGTTTCAAGCTGGGCGGCATTCCTTGAGCGCTCTTTCTGAACTTTCATCTCGGTTTCAAACCCTTTTTCGTCAATGTCAAGTCCGTTTTCACGTGCGATAAGCGCGGTGAGATCAACCGGAAATCCATAGGTATCATAGAGCACAAACACATCTTTTCCGGATATGACCTGTTTTTTCTGATTCCGGGCATTTGAAATGATGTTGTCTAACAATTTTATTCCGGTTGACAGGGTGTGCAAGAAGGAAACTTCCTCCTCCCTGATCACTTTTTCGATGAGCTGCTGCTGGGCTGCCAATTCGGGAAATGCATCGCCCATGGTATTTTTGAGCTCTTCCACAAGCCGGAAAACAAAGGGTTCTTTAAAATCTAAGAAAGTGTAGCCATACCTGACGGCGCGTCTCAGAATTCGCCGGATCACATAGCCGGCTTTATTATTTGACGGCAGTTGCCCGTCAGCAATGGAAAAAGCGACAGCCCGCAGATGGTCAGCCACCACCCGCATGGCAATATCGGGTTTTTCGTTTTCTCCATATTTTAAACCGCTCAGCTTTTCAATTTCGCGAATAATATTTTGAAAAATATCGGTATCGTAATTTGATGTTACCCCCTGCAACGCCATGCAGAGGCGCTCAAACCCCATTCCGGTGTCCACGTGTTTTGCGGGAAGCTCAACCAGACTTCCGTCTGCTTTTCGGTTAAACTGAATAAAAACCAGATTCCATATTTCGATTACGAGCGGGTGGTCTTTGTTCACTAACTCATCGCCCGGTATTTGAGCCAATTCGCTTTCGGGACGCAGGTCAATGTGTATTTCTGAACATGGACCACACGGACCGGTATCCCCCATCTCCCAGAAATTGTCTTTTTTGCTGCCGTCGAGTATGCGTTCGCCGGGCAGATGTTTTGCCCAGTAGCCGGCGGCTTCATCATCGCGCTGAAGATTATCTTCGCTACTGCCTTCAAAAATTGTTGCATAGAGCCGATCAGCTGGCAATCCCATGCGATCCACCAAAAATTCCCATGCCCAGTCGATGGCTTCTTCTTTAAAATAGTCGCCAAATGACCAGTTGCCAAGCATTTCAAACATGGTGTGGTGATAGGTATCAAATCCTACCTCTTCCAAATCGTTGTGCTTGCCCGAAACGCGCAGGCACTTTTGGGTATCTGCCACGCGATGGTATTTCACCGGCTCATTCCCCAGAAACTGATCCTTAAACTGGTTCATTCCGGCATTGGTAAACAT
>LSQX01152464.1_pt1 | contig 46300 bp, 31 predicted proteins | sample 654561 | NCBI WGS metagenome assembly LSQX01 (sample SAMN04489861, study PRJNA283612) | anaerobic digester metagenome | isolation source: 4 biogas reactors fed with cattle manure at either 37C or 55C with and... | place: Denmark: Kongens Lyngby | collected 2014 | reverse complement strand
CTTCCGCACGATTCCTTCCGTTGCAAGGCATCTTTTATAACCAACTGTGCCAAAGCAAAATAATCTTCCAGATGGATGGCTTTTTCCAATTCTTGGTTGACGGTGTCAATTCCTCCCGTAATACCCCCTTCGCGGCGCCATTGTTCTTCCAAAGCCTGAATTTCAGGAAGCGCCTGTCTCATACCTTCTTCCGTTCTGTTGATACCTACTTTCTCCCAAAGGATTTTGCCCAACCTCCTGTGGAAATAATCGACCGGTTTGTTTCCCTTCATGCCGGCCAAAAGTGCAAGGGTTTGCTTGACACGCAGCACAGAATCTCTCATGAGCCCTTGGGCTTGAGAAGTGCCTTGTTGGTCGGATTTTCTTGGCAAGCCGGCCAAATAATCGGGAAGCGTATACGGCAAGATGAAGAATCCGTCTGCCAATCCTTGCATAAGGGCCGAGGCGCCCAGGCGGTTTGCGCCGTGGTCGCTGAAATTGGCCTCGCCAATGGCAAAAAGCCCCTCTACGGTAGTCATCAAGTTGTAATCTACCCACAAGCCTCCCATAGTGTAATGGATGGCCGGGTAAATCATCATGGGTTCTTTACGCGGATCTACGTCAGTGATTTTTTCATACATCTGGAACAAGTTGCCGTATTTCTCTTCTATGACTTTCCTGCCTTGCGTTTGTATGGCGTGCGTAAAGTCCAGAAAAACAGCACGGCCCGAGAGGTTGACCCCAAATCCGTTGTCGCACCGTTCCAAAGCGGCTCTAGAAGCCACATCACGCGGAACCAAATTGCCGTACGCCGGATAGCGTCTTTCCAGGTAGTAATCTCGGTCTTGATCGGGAATATCGGAAGGCCTGATTTTGCCTTCGCGAAGTGCTGCCGCGTCTTCCTTTTTGGCCGGTACCCAAATGCGGCCGTCGTTGCGTAGCGACTCGCTCATGAGAGTAAGCTTGGACTGGTAGTCCCCCGTGACCGGTATGCAGGTGGGATGGATCTGCACAAAACCGGGGTTGGCAAAATATGCTCCCTCTTTCCAACATTGCATAAGAGCCGATCCGTTGCATAGCATGGCGTTGGTGGACAAATAGTACATATTGCCGTATCCTCCTGTGGCCAGGATCACAGCATCTGCGGGATAGCTTGTGATTCTGCCCGTCACCATATCGCGCACTGTAATGCCAACAGCTCTACCATTTTCCGTTACTAAGTCCATCATTTGTTGCCGGCTGCGTACCGTAACATTCCCTGCTGCTACTTGCCGATTCAAGGCCGAATAAGCCCCCAAGAGCAATTGCTGCCCCGTTTGGCCTCGTGCGTAGAAGGTGCGGCTTACCTGGGTTCCTCCAAAGGAGCGGTTGTCCAGATACCCTGCGTAGTCGCGGGCAAAAGGCACACCTAGTGCCACGCAATGGTCTATGATCAAATTGCTGACCTCGGCCAATCGGTATACATTGGCTTCGCGAGCACGGTAATCTCCGCCGCGCAGGGTGTCTACAAACAGGCGGTTGACAGAGTCGTTGTCGTTTCTGTAATTTTTGGCTGCATTGATGCCGCCTTGCGCAGAAACGGAATGTGCACGCCGAGGAGAATCGTTCATGCAAAACACATTCACCCTATATCCCTGTTCACCCAAAGCCGCTGCTGCCGAGGCACCTGCCAAGCCGGCACCCACAACCACAATATCAAAATGCTTTCTGTTTGCCGGAGCAACTGTTTTAAGCGTTTCTTTATGATTTGTCCATTTTTCTTGAATGGAACCTTCCGGAATCTTTGCTTGGAGTTTCACTTCCTTATATTTTGTTGATTACAAAAATACAAAACAATGCCAAGAAGCAATTTTTTCATAACTTAGACGCATGAAACATTTGTATTACATAGGAATTCTTTGTCTTTCCCTATTTGTGATTTCTTGTGGAAATTCCGGGAAAGAAGTCGCATTGCGCACCGGCGCAGAAAACACTACTGCTTATCTTTCTCTGTTAGAAGGAAAAAAAGTGGGCATTCTTACAAACCATACGGCAACCATAGGTGATATTCATCTGGTAGACCATCTTGTATCGCATGGTATAGACGTTCGTATGATTTTTGGACCTGAACACGGTTTTAGAGGAGACGCAGACGCCGGCAGGCGTTTTGATCACCATGTGGATGAAGCTACGGGCATTCCCGTAGTGTCTGTATACGGAAAAACCCTCATTCCGGCAGACGAGTATATGCAAGAACTGGATATTGCCGTCTTTGACATACAAGACGTGGGATTGCGTTTTTATACATACTTGTCTTCTATGTATTACTTGATGGAAGCTTGTGCTCGTAACGACGTTCCGCTCATTATATTGGACCGTCCCAATCCCAACGGACACATTGTTTCCGGCCCTGTTTTGGATTCAGAAAAATACACGTCTTTTGTTGGTATTGCACCCATTCCCGTAGTACACGGCATGACCTTGGGAGAAATGGCCGGTATGATCAACGGAGAAAATTGGTTGCCTGACAACATGCAAGCAGACATCACCGTTATCCCGTGTACGGGCTATACCCACAGCACAGAATATATACTGCCGCTCAAGCCATCTCCCAACTTACCCAACAACAGATCTATCTACTTGTATCCTTCCATTTGTTTGTTTGAAGGAACTACTTCCAGCTTGGGAAGAGGTACGGAATTTCCGTTCCAAGTATACGGCCATCCGTTAATGGAGGGCTATGACTTTTCATTTACCCCCGTACCCGTTCCCGGAGCCATGAATCCGCCCTTGAAAGACCAATTGTGTTATGGCGTGGATTTGAGAACAGAACCGTCTGACGAATACGTCCGTGCCCGCGGCTTTGATTTATCCTACATTGTGGACGCTTATACCAATTTGAAAGAGCACGCCGGAATGGACGATGCGTTCTTTACGGCATATTTTGACAAATTGGTGGGAGTAGATTACGTACGCCCCATGATACAGGAAGGCGTTCCCATTGAAGAGATTGAGGCGTTGTGGCAAGAAGATTTGGAAGCGTTTAAAAAGCAAAGAGAGCCCTACTTGCTGTATCCTCTTTAATGGTTTGCTATAAAAATGAAACATGTTCTGAAAACGTATTTTTTAGGTGTTTGTTTCTTTGCGCTGTTTTTTCCTCTTGCTTTAAAAGGACAACCTGAAAAAAAAGAGCAAGTGCGTCAATTGTTGGAAACAGGTGAGTTTACGGTGGAATTCCATAAAGCCCTTCCACTAGGCAAAACGGCCAAAAACTTATTTCCAACGTATGAAATGCAGATCATAGGAACGACTGTAGACACGTATTTGCCTTATTTTGGGCGACACCACCATGCTCCTGCCGACCCTTCTAATTTGTCTATAGTGTTAAAAGACACTGAAGTTGATCTTGTACAAGAAAAAGGAAAAAAAGAAAAAACCATCTTTCGTTTTTCTACTAAAATTCCTCATAACGAACTACTTGATTTTACATTGACTGTAGAAGCCGGCGGCATGGCACAACTATCTGTTACCAGCAGTGTTCGGTCTGCCATTACGTACTTAGGACAAGTGAAATTGTAATTATGTATTTTTTCGTTGCTTTTTTGATTTCCTCCGTCATACATCTGATACCGGCTCCTGTGAAACAGGTACAGCATGACGGAAGTTTTCTTATAGACGAACATACTGTTTTATACATACATCAAGACGCGGCTCCTGCAGCAAAAGGAGCTGCGTCTTTCCTTAACAAAACTCTATATCCTGCAACCCGGTTGCCGCTGAAACAAGTGGTGGAACGCCCCGCATCAGGTGCCGTAGCGTTTCTTCTCAATACCAACTTGCCTGCGGAGGGATATACCCTGAATGTAACAAAGAAAGGTGTAGAGATTGGTGCTGCAGACGCAGCCGGCTTTTTTTACGGAGTACAGACCTTGTTGCAACTGTTCCCGCCTTTTGTGTATCGGCCCGTATACGAACCGGATCAATACGCTGCGACCCGCCGTGCGGTATTGCCTTGCGTACACATCACGGATTACCCCCGGTTTTCATACCGCGGTATGATGTTGGACGTGAGCCGCCAGTTCTATACGGTGGAATACGTAAAAAAATACCTGGACTGGATGGCCGCCCACAAATTGAACCGTTTTCACTGGCATTTGGCAGACGATACAGGCTGGCGCGTGGAAATCAAAAAATACCCGGAACTGACTTCCAAAGGAGCTTGGAGAGGACCGGATGAAGTCATTTCCTCTATTTACGGCCACGCCGGCAAGCGGTATGGCGGGTTTTATACACAAGAAGAGATCAAAGACATTGTGGCATACGCCGCGACCCGTCATATAGAAATCATTCCGGAAATTGACCTGCCCGGCCACTCCAAAGCCATTATTGCCACATATCCGCACATTCTATGCGATTTGACAGATTACGAAGGTTTGAGTATTCAAGGAGTCAGCAACAACGTGTGGTGTGCCTCTTCTGAAGACAATTACCGGATGTTGGAAGACATTGTTGGGGAAATGGTAGAGCTGTTTCCGTCATCGTATTTCCACATTGGCGGGGACGAGGTCGTCACTACGCAATGGACGCATTGCGCACGGTGTTCTGCTTTTATGAAAGAACAGGGTATCCAAAATCCAACGGAAATGCAATCGTATTTTGTGCAACGGATGCAACAAATCCTCAATAAGTTTGACAAAACGTTGGTAGGATGGAATGAAATCATGTACGGAGGAGAATTGGATCGCAACAAAACGGTGATTCATGCATGGCAAAGCGTACAAAAAATAAAAGAAGCAGCTGAAAAACAATACAAAATCATTGCACAACCGGCCCAATACTGCTATTTGGACATGAAGCATACCCTTGGTGAAAGAGGTATGATGTGGGCCGCTATTGTTGAAGTAGATCAAGTATATAATTTTGATCCCATTGCTACGTCAGGTCTTACAGAAGAAGAATCTTCTTTTGTTTTGGGTGTACAAGGTGGCCTGTGGTCGGAATTGTTGGATAGGCCGGATCGTATTGCCGAGTACCAAACATATCCTCGGTTGTGTGCTTTGTCGGAAGTAGCTTGGAGCTTACCTGAATATAAAAATTGGGAAGATTTCCATACTCGGTTGGAAAAATCACATTTTGACAGGCTGTACCACATGGGCATACGTTTCCGGATTCCTCCTCCCAAAGCCGAATATACCAACGGCTGCATTGTTGTTGAACATACGTATCCCCATATGGCTATACGCTATACGAGCGACGGAAAAGAACCTCATGCTCTATCGCCTTTATATATGGGTCCTATAGATACCAATACACCGCAACTGTATAAACTGGCTGCCTTTTATAAAGACGATATAAAAAGTACGATTGTAGAAGTATCTTTGCCGGAAGGACGTTTTCAACAACCGGCCGTACGCGTTAGCGGAACTATGAATACCAACCCCCGTACGCCTCTGGGCTATATAGAAGAATACAAAAACGCCCATGTCTTTTGTTACGGACCGTTGGAAAAAGGGCAATACTTACAGTTTGATTTTGAAGAGCTTGTACATACACCGGGCATTCGTATACAAACAGGCTTGCCTTTTGTAGATATCAATATCATTGATTTTGCACATGTGGAATACTCCACAGACGGTGTACATTTCAAACAGGCTGATTGCGAATGGAAAAACGGAGGCTGTCGTTTTGTACCACCGGCTCCTTTGCGTGCCTTACGCTTGGTAGCCAATAAGGGAAACGATGCATTAGTATATTATTTGCATTATTTAAGAATTGAGAAAAGCTGTTTATAACATGTTGAATAACCCTTGATAATTTTTTCCTTTTTGTAGAAAACTTTTTTATTGTGGAAAACTACGTATTTATCCCATGTTCCCCACAGTGATTTCAACAAAAATAAACCAATTTAAACACTGTAATACGTTAATTAATAATTACATACAATATTTTTTCAACATATCAACAAGCTATAATAACAAACAAGAGAAAGTAAAAAAATATCTTATTATATATTGATTGTTCATGAGTGATTTTGAAAAGGATTTTGAAGAACATTTTGAAGAGCAGATACGGCCTAAAGAGTTCACACAATTTTCCGGGCAAGAAAAGATTACGGATAATCTGAAGATATTCGTAAAAGCGGCGTTGTTAAGAGGAGAGTCGTTGGATCACGTATTGTTGCACGGCCCTCCCGGTTTAGGAAAAACCACGTTGGCGCACATTGTAGCCAACGAACTAAATGTAAATATGCGGATTACATCCGGTCCTGTATTGGATAAACCGGGTGATTTGGCCGGGTTGTTGACAGGGTTGGAAGAGGGGGACGTGTTGTTTATAGATGAAATCCACAGACTTTCTCCCGTAGTGGAAGAATACTTGTATTCGGCTATGGAAGACTACACCATAGACATCATGTTGGATAAGGGACCGGGAGCGCGCTCCGTTCAATTGACTTTGCAACCGTTTACGCTTTTGGGCGCTACTACCCGGAGCGGATTGCTTACGGCTCCGTTGCGGGCACGGTTTGGTATACAATGCCATCTGGAGTATTACAACGCAGCTGTTTTGAAGAAAATTGTACTTCGTTCTGCCGGAATTTTGGATGTGGAAATTGATGAACAGGCAGCTCAAGAAATAGCTTCCAGAAGCCGAGGTACACCACGTATTGCCAACGCTTTGCTTAGAAGGGTACGCGATTTTGCACAAGTGAAAGGCTCCGGTAAGATTGATACGAAGATAACGCAATACGCATTGGATGCACTCAATATAGACAAAAGGGGATTGGATCAGATGGATAACAAAATTTTATCCACCATCATTCATAAATTCAAAGGAGGACCTGTAGGCATTGGTACCATTGCCACGGCCGTTAGTGAAGAAGTAGGTACTCTGGAAGAAGTGTACGAACCGTTTCTTATTCAAGAAGGGTTGTTGCAAAGAACACCCAGGGGAAGGGAAGCCACTGCTTTGGCTTACGAACACCTTGGCATACAATCATCAGAAAATCAAACTATTTTTTAATCATGAATTCACAAATTGCTACCAAAAAAAATGTTTTAGCCGTTCTTTTTGCATTGGCTTTTATAATTATCCAAACTTCCGCATGGGCTTGCACGTCTGCCATTATTACAGGTAAAGTGACTCCCAATGGGAAACCGCTTCTTTGGAAACACCGCGATACGGGACAAGAACAAAACCGCATAGAATATTTTACTACAGGAAAATATGCGTTTTTGGGTGTGGTCAATGCACCCGACAAAGGAGGCATTGCGTGGGCAGGTACAAACAGCGCCGGATTTTCCATTATGAATACGGCTTCTTACAATTTGAAAGACGATGATGTAAAAGAAATGGACTACGAGGGCAGAGTCATGTATAGGGCGTTGGAAATCTGTGGAAATTTGCAAGATTTTGAACATTTTTTGGATACGCTTTCCAGGCCCATGCGTGTAGAAGCCAATTTTGGTGTTATAGACGCGTTTGGAGGAGCTGCTTATTACGAAGTAAACAACCATTCTTGGGTAAAAATGGATGCCAACGATCCCGCCTTGGCTCCGGCAGGTTATCTGCTGTATACGAACTTTTCTTATACGGGTAGATTGAATGAAGGAATGGGGTATATGCGGTATTTGACAGCAACGGATTTGTTTCACAAACAAGGATCAATAGGTACATCTGCCAAAGGCGGAGGATTTACGCCGCGTTGGATTTTTTCAAGTGTTTCGCGTTCTTTTTACCATGCTTTTTTAGGTATGGATTTAAGGGACCCGTTGTATTCACCGGAAAGAGCCAATGGATGGTTTTTGGATCAAGATTTTATTCCGCGCAAATCCAGTTCCTGTTCCATAGTGATAGAAGGCGTTCAAGACGGAGAAGATCCGTTGAATACCATTATGTGGACCGTTATGGGATATCCGCCCTCCGGAGTAGCCATTCCTTTGTGGGTACAAATGGGAAAACAACAACCGGCTTTGTTGTTGGGACAAGGAGAAAAGAATCGCTCTCCGTTGTGTGAATGGTCGGTGGCTTTGAAACACAGAGTATTTCCTGTAAAAAGAGGCAACGGGGCACGGTACATGTATTTTAATGATATTTACAACAGCAACGGTACCGGTTTTATGCAACAGCTGGAACTTTTGGAAGACCAATTGTTTGTCATATACGATCAGGTAATGGGTTCTTTGGAAAAAGACGGACGAACAGGTAAAAAATTGGATAAAAAAAGAGTGTCTCAAATGTATGAGGATATTTCCGCTCTTATTGAACGAACGTATGATACCCTTTGATGTACGGGATATTCATACATTTATTACAGAAAAAGGTCGTACGCAAAGTACAGATGTATTTCCTTTAAAAGGCCTTTCGGGGTCTTCTGTGTACTTTCCTTTGGCGTCTTACGTTCAAGAATATCCGGATGCTTTGCAAATAGTTATTCGGGAAAATTCAACACAGGCTACATACGCAGCCGGCGATTTGTCTGTGTTGTTGGGACCGGAGCGCGTGTTTTTATTTCCGGCTTCTTTTAGGGGAACGGGAAAAACGGCTCGGCCCGATGCTTCTTTTCAAGTACAACGGGCTATGGCGTTGCAGGCTGTTTTCAATACTAAAACAAGGCAAGAGGGAATGGTGTTGGTTACGTATCCCAAAGCGTTGGAAGAAGGCATTCCGGTAAGTTCCCATTTGGAGAAAGAGGCCATGCGCTTGGCGCCGGGACATGTGGTGTCGCACGAATTCTTGAAAGAATATTTGTTTGAAAGCCAATTTGAAAAAACAGACTTTGTTAGCGAACCGGGGCAATTTGCCATAAGAGGGAGCATTATAGATGTGTTTTCTTATTCGGAAAACAGACCGTACAGAATCAATTTTTTTGGAGACGAAATAGAAAACATCCGTGTGTTTGATCAAAACACGCAGTTGTCCATAGAAGAGAGACAAGAGATATCTCTCTTGCCCAAGATGAAGGGAACGGGCTTGTTGTTGGAAGAAACGGCTCAAAATGCCGTTGTGTGGTCCTTTGAAGAAGAGGTTGAACACATACCTCCTTCCGTACCTGTTTTGGCCTTGTATCCCGTTTTAAAAGACCTTCCGCACAGTGTTTACCGCACCTCGCCTCAGCCTGTATTCAATAAAAACTTTCAATTGTTGGTGCAAGACATTGAAAAACGAAAGGAAATGGGCTACGACGTGTTTGTGTTGTGTGAAAACAAAAACCAAACCAAGCGGTTGGATGATATTTTTGAAAGCTTGGGACGCAGCCTTCCTTTTGTGGAGTATAAGGAATTTTCTTTGCACGAAGGCTTTACGGACCACACGCAAAAAGTGTGTTTCTATACAGACCATCAGATATTCCGACGTGTGCACAGAGTCTATCTAAAGCGGGCTGTAGAAAAGAGCGAACAAATTACCATCAACCAATTGTCCGGTTTAAAACAGGGCGATTACGTAGTACATATAGATCACGGCGTAGGTGTTTTTGCCGGGCTGGTGAAAACCACGAAAGGCGAAAAAGTGCAAGAGGCTGTGAAAATCTTATATAAAGACGACGACGCATTGTACGTCAGCATTCACGGGTTGCATCGCATAGCTCGCTTTAAAAGCAAAGACGGCGAACCGCCGCGGTTGAACAAGTTGGGTACGGGAGCATGGAACAGGATCAAACAACAGACAAAGGACAAAGTAAAAGACATTGCACGCGACTTGATAAAGCTGTATTCGGAGCGAACGGGGGCCGCCGGATTTGCTTTTTCCACAGACTCGTACTTGCAGCAACAGCTGGAAGCGTCTTTTATTTTTGAAGATACACCGGACCAGTTGTTGGCCACACAACACGTCAAGCAAGATATGGAACGGCCGTACCCTATGGACAGGCTTATTTGCGGAGACGTAGGTTTTGGCAAAACAGAAGTGGCTATACGGGCGGCGTTCAAAGCTGTGATAGATGGCAAACAAGTAGCCGTGCTGGTGCCGACCACCATTTTGGCGTTGCAACACTTTCATACGTTTTCTGAACGACTGGTCGATTTTCCCGTAAAGACCGCCTTTCTTTCTCGCGTCAAAACACCCAAACAGACAAAAGAGATTTTGGAGCAAGTAAGCAGCGGATTGATAGATATCATTATTGGAACGCACAGGTTGCTTACAAAAGATGTGGCATTTAAAGATTTGGGATTGCTGATTGTGGATGAAGAACAGAAGTTTGGAGTGGCTGCCAAGGAGCGGTTGAAGCTCTTGAAAACAAACGTAGATACGTTAACGCTCACGGCTACTCCCATTCCCAGAACGTTGCAGTTTTCTCTTATGGGAGCCAGGGATTTGTCCATCATACATACGCCTCCGGCCAACAGGCTTCCCATCCATACGGAATTGCAATTGTTTGATAAAGAAATCATTCAAAAAGCCATAGACCGGGAATTGGACAGGGGAGGGCAATTGTTTTTTGTACACAACAGGATCAAAGACATAGAGCAAGTAGCGGACATGTTGCAAGAAATCCGACCCGGAATACGGATAGCCATAGGACATGGGCAATTGCCGCCGCGTATTATGGAAAAAGTGTTGTTGGACTTCATCAGCGGCGATTACGATTTGCTGCTTTCTACCACCATCATAGAAAACGGCATAGACATCCCCAACGCCAACACCATCATCATCAACAGAGCCCACTTGTTTGGATTGAGCGATTTGCATCAGATGAGGGGCAGGGTAGGCCGCTCCAACAGAAAAGCGTATTGCTATTTGTTGGTACCGGAAAATATTCCTTTGACAGAAGACGCCAAAAGGCGTTTAGAAGCCATGGAAATGTTTACAGAACTGGGTAGCGGTTTCAATATTGCTATGCAAGATTTGGACATTCGCGGAGCGGGAAATTTACTGGGTAGTGAACAAAGCGGCTTCATTGCCCAAATGGGTTTTGAAACGTACCACCGCATACTGGAAGAGGCTATGGCGGAACTGCAATTGGAAAGAACTTCTCTTGCCGAGGCCGGAGCAGAAGCAGCTCCCGGCGCCGCAGTGGGTTTTCCGGCGCCTGTGGCTTGGGATTGTGTCATAGACACAGATTTGGAAATCATGATTCCGGACGAATACATGTCCAACACCACGGAAAAAATACGTCTCTACAAGCAACTGGATAGCATGAGAGACGAACAGCAGTTGGAACAATTTCTGGCAGCTTTGGAAGATCGTTTTGGTCCCATTCCCGATCCTTTGCACCAATTGGCTTATGTGGTAAAATTGCGGCAACAAGCTGTTAAGCTGGGATTTGAGCGTATTGTGTTAAAAAACGGCATAATGCTTGCATATTTTATAAGTGACCAAGAATCGCCTTATTACAAAACAGATATATTTGTTCACATTTTAAAAACAATAACGAAGCACCCAAAAAAAATTCAGGTAAAAGAGCAAAAAAATAAATTGTCACTGAAAATATCAGGAGTAAAGAGCGTAGAAGCTGCTTACAATTTGTTAAAATTATTTGCAAAACCCTGAAAAAGTGCGACATTTGCAAGTTATGCGAAAGAAAAGAAGTGTTGTTTCAGCCCTGGGTCTGCTTGTTTTCCTGTTAGGATCTACAACCCTTCAAGCTCAGGATATGGATGCATTAGGCACATTTACACCGTACTCTATGTTTGGAGTGGGCGATCTTGTGCGTCCCGGTACAAGCCTGAACAGGGGCATGGGAGGCATAGGTGTTGGACTGCGTGACAACCGGTACATCAACTACCTGAACCCGGCTTCAGCCTCGGCTCGGGACTCTTTGTCTTTTATGCTCGACTTTGGGGTTATGCAAAGAAACTTCGTAAATACGGACGGACCTCGCACCTCGGCATACAACGCCATGAGCATGAGCCATGTGTTGATGTCGTTTCCCATTTGGAAAACAACAGCCATGCAACTGGGCATCATTCCATACAGCCACGTAGGTTATCGGTTTGTGGAGGACGAAAACAGAGAAGACATTTTGGCCAACATCGGTGCTTTTAGGTATTATCAATTTGGACAAGGAAGTATCAACCAAGCTTTTGCTGCTTATTCCGCTACTTTCTTCCGTCACGTATCGGTAGGTGTGCAGGGTACGTACTATTTTGGGCACCTACAGAAAAACACATTCATACAGTCGTTGACCGCGCCGGAATTGTACGGAACATTGAAAACAGGCTACAATATTTCCGTGAGTTCTTTTGGGGCTCGTTTTGGGGCACAAGTATTTGGAAACTTGGCTCCGGGAACGTCATTTACCGTAGGGGCAACTTTTCAGCCGGCCGGATTGCTTAAAGGAGACGTTACGCATTTTGCCAGGGTAGAAAAAGGGTCTGCCATAGATACGGTATTTGCCAATGTGACACAAGGTTCTCAAATGCACATACCTATGGAATGGGAAGTAGGTTTTTCCATAAGAAAGCAAGACAGCTGGGCTTTTGGAGCCGATTATACCAGATCCGATTGGAGCCACTCACAATTTGCGCAAACACCGGGTATCACTTTTGAACCGGCCTTGAGTCAAACAGTAAAAGCAGGATTTGAGTTTACGCCGGACCGGTACAGCATTCGCTATTTCATGCGCCGCTGGACGTACAGATTTGGTGCTTATTATGATAAATCGTATTTGATGTTGAACGGAAAACAAGTAAACGCCGTGGGTATCACACTGGGCTTTTCCGTACCTGTATACCGTTGGTACAACTCGCTTGCCGTATCTATAGATGCCGGTCAAAGAGGAAGTATTGAAGACAATTTGATTAGGGAACGGTATATTATGTTAATTTTGAACTTCAATTTGCACGATATATGGTTTTTGAAACACAGATATAATTAAATGCTATAAAAATGAAAAAGATTGGAATCCTATTTTCTTTGATTATGCTCGCTTTCGTAACGCAAAGCTATGCGCAGGCCGGAAGATTTGGGGCGACTCCGGAGGACAGTGTCGAGTGCGTAAAGTATTTGAACTTTTATAAGGAGTATTACAAGAACGGGAACATCAGAGAAGCCCTTCCATCGTGGCGCGGAGCTATGAACAGATGTCCGCTTGGCGTAACGCAGGCGTTGTATCAAGATGGACAAAACATCATTAAATTTTTGATCAATCAAACGAATGATCCCACGCGTAGAGCAGAGCTGATAGACTCTTTGGTTTTGATGTACGACATACGGATTGATAAATTCCCGGCTTTTAGATCGGGACTAAGTGCTCGTACGTTCAAAGCGTACGACATGATTACTTACTATAAAACAGACGATTTAAAAATATATCAAGCACTGAAAGACGTAGTAGAGTTTGGTCAGGAACAGACAGATCAAAACATTTTGGTTTTGAATATGCAGTATGCCACCAACTTGTTTAAAGAAGGCCAGATGTCACCGGAGGAAGTGATTTTGGTATACCAAGAAATCAGTGCACTTTTTGATAAAAAAGAAGCTGTCGACAGCAACAATGCATTGGAAGAAGCACGCAACAGCTTTGAAACACTCTTTGCCATATGCGGTGTAGCGGATTGCGACAATTTGCTGGCGTTGTTCGAGCCCCGTTTTGACCAAAGGGCTACGGAAACTTCTTACGTAAGGAAAGTAGTACAATTGCTATCCAATGCCGGTTGTGAAACGTCAGATTTGTTCTTGAAAGCCGTAGAGCGTTTGTATGAATTGGAGCCTACCTACAACTCTGCATATTATTTGTACAGATTGTATTCGTCCAGAGATCATTCTGAAAACGCCATTAAATATTTGCAACAAGCTATAGATTCCGACAACATAGACGATAAAGTAAAAGGCGATTACTTGTTGGAGTTGGGTACTTTTTGTTTCAAAAAAATAAACAACAGCTCCATTGCCGCACAACACGCCTTGAAATCTTATACGTTTAATGAAGAATTAAAAGGGAAAGCGTTCTTGTTGATGGGTCATATGTGGGCCGTTGCCAAAGTAAGAGACAGCGATATGCCGGAAATTGACGACCGCGCTAATTTTTGGGTAGCCGTTGATTATTTTGTACGCGCTAAGCAAGCCGATCCTTCCTTGGCAGAAGAGTGCGACCGCTTGATTGCTACGTACAGGCAATACTTCCCTGCAGCTGAAGAAGCTTTTATGCACGATTTGAAAGAAGGCGCCAGCTATTCGGTAAGAGCCAATGGTTTGTCGGCAACTACTACTGTAAGGACTATAAGATAAAACGGTCGGTAACATATGTGAAAATAGGGGTAGCTATGTGCTTGTCATTGGCTACCTTCTTTGTCTCTTGCAAAAACCGAGTGACAACGGTAGGGGCTTTACACAATCCGGACAGCATTCCCACACAGACTATAGAAAACATGGAAGGGTGGCAGGTAGAAGACGGAGTAATTCGTGGCAGGCTGACAGCACCTTATATGGAAAAATTCACAAAAGGAGACGAACCGTACGAAGTATTTCCTCACTCTTTTTTAGTGGAAGCCTACACACCGGAAGGAGAACTAGAAACAATCATTACTGCTGACAAAGCCATGCACCGCAGCGGAGATGAACAAATTTGGATAGCTACCGGCAACGTAGTGGTAAAGAATATTCTGAAAGAAGAGACCATGGAAACCGACACGTTGTATTGGGACCAGCAAAAGAAAATTATTTATACACACAGTTATGTAAAACTGTATTCTCCCGATTTTTTTGCTCAAGGATACGGTATGGAATCTGATGAAAGAGCCAGTCGGGCAAAAATCCTTAAACCGTTTGATTCTTACGGATACGTAAAGCAGGACACTTTGTCCAATGAAGAAAAAGAATTAACTTCGCGCCCTATTACGGACTAAAAAATTCAAATAAAATACAATGGCAGTTCTTGAAAAAATAAGGGTACAGTTGGGAATATTTATTACTGTACTTATAGCAATAGCCTTAATTTCATTCATCATTGACCCCAGCACCCTGCAATCGGCAGTGTCTATGTTCTCTTCCAAAAACGATGTGGGAAAAATGAACGGACAAGGTATTACCTATATGGAATACAGCAGGAAAATGGAAAACATCAAAAATCTGCAACAAGCCATCACAGGCGCTGCGGCTTTGGATGAACAAAGCCAAGAGGCCGTGGAGCAAGGCACGTGGCAGTCTTTCTTAAAAGATTTGGTGTACCTGCCGGCTATGGGAAAAGCAGGTGTTCGCCTGGGAAGTGAAGAAAAATTTGACATGGTACAGGGGCGTGATATTTCTCCCGTTATTTTAAACGATCCCGTGTTTTTTGGAGAAGACGGCCTGTTTGACCGTTCGCGTCTTACGCAAATTGTACAGATGGCTTCTGCAGAACCCGGCAGCATTCCGGCCATATACTGGGAATTTGTGAAAGAAAATATGGAAACAGACAGGTATTTCACAAAGTACAGTTCCTTGTTGGCTAAAAGCAATGTGGTAAATGCAGTGGAATTGCGTAGAAATATGGAAGAAAACAACTTGACGGCTACCGTCAGTTTTGTGTTGGCTCCCATTTCTTTTGCACGCGACACTTCTATCAAAATCACACAAAAAGAAGTACGCAAATACTACGATGAACACAAACACTTGTACAAGCAAGAAGCTTCAAGAGATATAGAATACGTGGTATTTCCCATTGAACCTTCCGAACAAGACGTGGAATTGGCAAGAACGGATATTGAGAAGACGTATCCTGAATTTGTTGCAGCAGAAAACCTCAGACATTTTTTGGCACGCAATTCAGACAAACCGCTTGATATGCACTATTACAAGAAAGATGAATTGCTTTCTGTATCACCCACGTTAGACAGCTTTGCTTTCCGAGCCACAACGCGTGACGTATTGCCCGTGTATTTGGAAAACGATGTATTTCGTGCTGCTCGTATAGCCGATATCAAACAATTGCCCGACTCTGTATTCGTACACCACATACTCATACAGGATACTCCGGATAGATCACAAGCTTTGGCCGACAGCCTTATGGGTATTTTAAACCGTGCTCCGGGTCGTTTTCAGGAACTGGCCATGCAATTCTCTGCAGACCAAAACCCCAACGTTGAACCGGGTGTCATCGGCTGGTTTGACGACAATTACATCCCCGGTATGGAGTCTACCTTTGAAGCCCGTTTGAATAGACCTTATATTTTGGAAACACAATACGGTTTGCATATTGTGAAAATCTCTGAAAGAACGCGTCTGCACAAGAAAGTACAATTGGCTGTTTTGGTAAAAGAAGCTGTTGCCGGAAAAGAAACATACCAGACTGTATATTCGCAAGCCAACAACCTGTCTGCCAAAAGCAAGACAACGGAAGAGTTTAACAAAGTAGCCATGGAGAGCTATTTGTATCCCATGCCGGCCATAGGTGTAAGGGAAGACGCCAAAACCATATCCGGTTATGAGCACATGAGAGAATTGGTCCGCTGGGCTTTTGACGCCAAAGAAGGAGACGTATCGCCGGTCATTTCCGTAGACAACAAATACTTCTTTGTGGCCACACTTACAGGAGTCCACGAAAAAGGCATAGCCACGTTGAAAGAAAAACAGGCCGAGATAGAACTGTTGCTCATTCCCGAGAAGAAGAAAGAACGTCTGTATGAAGAAATACAAAAAGAGTTGGAGCAACATGCAACGCTTGAATCTTGGGCCGAGGCAACAGGACGCAACATCTCCACACAAACGGGTGTTGCTTTTGGATCTTCAGGTCAAACAGACCTGCTCTTTACAGGAGCTGTAGCAGCAGCAGAAGAACAAAAACTGTGCGGACCCATCAAAGGAGAAATGGGCATTTACGTATTCCGCGTAGAAGAGAGAGAAGACGGAGCTTTCTATACAGAAGACGATGCGCACCGTTGGGCATATACCCTTGCCGGCTACCAGACACAAATGATTCCCTTTGTGCTGCAAGAAAGCGCCAAAGTCGAAGACAAACGCGCCCGCTTCTACTAGATCCGGCCGCCCCCTATCCACACACAGACTGCGCACCCAGCTTTCCACTGCGCACCCAGCCTTGCGCACCCAGCCTCAAGATGGTGCGCAGCTTTTTTTTGCGACTTTCGCAAATGACACGAAATCAGCAGGTTGCAAAACGCCACATATTTTCTTGCGCACCATCTTGAGGCTGGGCCCTGGCCTTGCGCACCATCTTGAGGCTGGGCCCTGGTGCTAGCGGCTGAACAGAAAGTGCATGATGTCGCCGTCGCGGACTACGTAGTTTTTGCCCTCGGCACTGATTTTGCCGGCTTCTCGGCAAGCTGCCTCGGATTTGTAATGTAGAAAATCTTCAAATTTGATGACCTCGGCCCGGATATAACCTTGCTCAAAGTCGGTATGGATAAGACCGGCCGCCTGAGGGGCTTTCGTTCCTTCTTGGAAGGTCCATGCGCGCACTTCTTCGTTTCTTGTTGTAAAGAACGTTTCCAATCCCAGCAATCGGTAGGCTGCATGGATCAGCCTGTTGGTTCCCGTCTCTTCTATGCCCAACATGTCTAAAAATTCTTGTTGCATATCTGCATCTTCCATTTGAGCAATTTGTGCTTCTGCATCTGCGGCAACAATCAAGTACGGGGCATTTTCTTGCTCCAACCTTTCTGCAACGCGCTGTGTATGTTCGTTTCCGTCTACCGCTGAATCTTCATCCACATTGCATACGTAGAGTACCGGTTTGTTCGTCAACAGGAACAAGTCGCGGGCCATCCGTCGTTCTTCCCAGTTTGTAAGGGGTACCGTACGGGCGTTTTTCCCTTGATTCAATGCGTCTTTGTATTGCAGCAATAAGTCTACAAGCCGAGCCGCTTCTTTGTCGCCTCCGGCTATGGCTTGTTTTTGTACTTTGGACAGACGGTTTTCAATTGTTTCCAGGTCTTTGATTTGCAACTCTGTTTCTACTATTTCCATGTCCCTTACCGGGTCCACATGGCCGCTTACGTGTGCGACGTCGTCGTTGTCAAAACACCTGAGCACGTGCAATATGGCGTCTGTTTCTCTGATATTGGCCAAAAACTGATTCCCCAATCCTTCTCCTTGGCTGGCGCCTTTGACCAATCCGGCGATATCCACAAAATCTACAGTAGCAGGCACTACGCGTTTGGGCTTGACTAAAGCAGCCAGTTGCTCCAGGCGGTCGTCAGGCACTTGTGTAGATCCAAGGTTGGGTTCTATGGTGCAAAACGGAAAATTGAGAGCTTGTGCTTTTCCGGATGATACACAATTGAACAACGTAGATTTTCCTACGTTGGGAAGTCCGACTATACCGCATTTGAGTGCCATGTTTAACAAAACTAACAATTTCTGCGCACCCAGCCTCAAGATGGTGCGCAGCTTTTTTTTGCGACTTGCGCAAATGGCATGGAATCAGCAAGTTGCAAAATGCCACCTGTTTTCTTGCGCACCATCTTGAGGCTGGGCCTCGGCGGCTGGGCCTCGGCGGCTGGGCCTCGGCGGCTGGGTCTGGGCTGGGTCTGGGCTGGGTCTGGGCTGGGTGCCTAGCGGCTGAATAGAAAATGCATGATGTCTCCGTCGCGGACTACGTAGTTTTTGCCCTCGGCACTGATTTTGCCGGCTTCCCGGCAGGCTGCCTCGGATTTGTAATGTAAGAAATCGTCAAATTTGATGACCTCGGCGCGGATAAAACCGCGTTCAAAGTCGGTATGGATGATGCCGGCGGCTTGCGGGGTTTTGGTGCCGCTTTTGAAAGTCCAGGCGCGCACTTCTTCCTGACCGACGGTAAAGTACGTTTCCAGACCTAATAAACGGTAGGCGGCCCGTATCAATCGGGATACTCCGGATTCTTCCAGACCCATCAGGGCTAAGAATTGCTCTCGTTCATCGGAGTCTTCTATTTGGGCAATTTCTGCCTCGGACCCGGCGGCTACTATCAGGTACGGTTCGCCATCCTGTTTCAGTCTTTCCACAACTTGTTGTGTATAATTGTTTCCTTTTACGACGGATTCTTCGTCCACGTTGCATACGTAGAGAACGGGTTTGTTGGTCAGCAAAAACAGATCGCGCGCCATGCGTCTTTCTTCTGCGTTTTCGAGCGGTACAGTACGGGCATTTTTTCCTCGGCTCAGTGCGTTATGGTATTGTTCCAACAAAACGGCCAGGCGGGCGGCTTGCTTGTCGCCACCGGCAACGGCTTGTTTTTGTACTTTGGACAGACGGTTTTCAATTGTTTCCAGGTCTTTCAACTGCAATTCCGTCTCGATGATTTCCATATCCCTGACAGGATCCACACTGCCGCTTACGTGCGATACGTCCGGATGGTCAAAACATCTGAGTACGTGTAAGATGGCATCGGTTTCGCGGATGTTGGCCAGGAACTGGTTGCCCAATCCTTCTCCTTTGCTGGCGCCTTTGACCAGGCCGGCGATATCCACAAAATCAACGGTAGCGGGTACTACGCGCTTGGGATTGACCAAAGCGGCCAGTTGTTCCAGACGTTCGTCGGGTACGCGAGTAGAGCCTAAGTTGGGTTCTATGGTGCAGAACGGGAAGTTGAGCGCCTGGGCTTTTCCGGAAGACAAGCAATTGAACAACGTAGATTTTCCCACGTTGGGCAGTCCTACTATGCCGCATTTCAGAGCCATACGATTGATACCAAATTTTTAAGCCCGCAAAACTAACAACTTTTATCCAATTTGTCCTTTTTCTTTTCTATCTCCGCGCTATTTTGTGGTTATGATGCGATTGATACTTTGTCTGGTGTTGTTTTGGAACGTAGAAAATTACTTTGATCCGTTTGATGATCCGTTGACAAGAGACGAATCCTTTACACCGCAAGGATATTATGCTTGGACATGGTACAAGTTTATAAGAAAGCGCAACGATCTGGCCAAAACCATTATTGCTTGTGGTTTGAAAGACGACGGAACGTGGGAGGCTCCCACTATTGTAGGATTGTGCGAGGTGGAAAACTTTTTTGTGTTGTACCAGTTGGTTACGGATTCTCCTTTGGCGCCTTTAGAGTATGGGATTATCCACCGCGATTCTCCCGATCCGCGTGGTATAGACGTGGCGTTGCTCTATAAAAAAGAAACGTTCAAACCGCTGCAAGCAAATTATTATCTGCCTGTTTATGAGGATGGTACTCCGGCTGCTACGCGTGAGGTTTTGTACGTGAAAGGGGTGTATGACAAAACAGATACATTGCATTTTTTCGTAAACCATTGGCCTTCCAAATTGGGCGGAACGGCTGCAAAAGCGTTGCGTATGAATGCATCCCGGATGGTACAAGAAGTAGTGGACAGCGTCTTGGCCGTTTGCCCTTTGGCTCGGATTGTAGTAATGGGTGATTTTAACGATTCTCCTACTTCTGCTGCCGTACGCATGTTGGAAGGGGAGCGACTTGTCAACGTTAGCGCCGGAGATACGTACAAATTTCAAGGGGCTTGGGATTGTATAGATCAATTTTTAGTAAGTCCCTCTATTCAAGAGTCTTTGGAATATGTAAACGTTGTCCGCCTGCCTTTTTTGTTGGAATCGGATCCTACGTATATGGGCCAAAAACCCAGGCGTACATATTTGGGGCCGGCTTACAAAGGAGGCGTCAGCGACCACCTTCCTATAAGCCTAAAAATTACTAACTTTACCGGCTATGACCAAGAGCCCCGTAAATACCCCGCTTATGAAGCAGTATTTTGCCCTTAAGGCAGAACATCCGGACGCGTTGCTGCTGTTCAGGGTGGGTGATTTTTACGAAACATTTGGCGAGGATGCCATCAAAGCATCAAAGGCTTTGGGGATTGTTTTGACCAGAAGAGCCAACGGAGCGGCTGCATATGTGGAATTGGCCGGATTCCCGCACCACGCCATAGATACGTATTTGCCCAAATTGGTGAAAGCCGGTTATAAAGTGGCCGTTTGTGAACAATTGGAAGATCCCAAACTGACCAAGAAATTGGTCAAGCGCGGCATTGTAGAGGTAGTTACTCCCGGTCTTTCTTACAATCCGCAACTTCTGGAAGCAGGAGAACACAATTTTTTGGCCAGTATCCACTGCATGCACGGTAGCGGAGAGGTGCAAGCCGGAGTGGCGTTTACAGATATTTCCACCGGTACGGTACAAGTAGCCCAAGGCAATCTTTCCTACATAGAGAGTCTGATAGTGCAATATACACCTAAAGAAATTTTGGTGGAACGCGGTCGAGAGAAAGAGTGGAGAGGGAAGGTGGACAATACGGCTTTTGTGTCGTCCATAGATACGTGGGCCTTTGTTCAGGAAGCGGCACAAGAGAAAGTCAAGGATCATTTTGGAGTAGAGAGCCTGAGGGGTTTTGGGATTGAACAACTGCCGCTAGCCGTTCAGGCAGTAGGTGCCATGCTCTTTTACTTGGAAGCCAATAAATATGCCCAATACGATCATTTGTGCACCTTACAGCGCATTGATGGACAAGACTTTATGTGGTTGGACAAATACACCATTCGCAATCTGGAGCTCTTTCCGCGCAAGGAAAATCCCATGAAAGGTGCCAGCTTAATAGAAGTCATAGATAGAACACAAACCCCTATGGGAGCTCGGTTGTTGCGTCAATGGATGGTGATGCCGCTCAGAAGCAAGGCAGCTGTTGAGCAACGGCACAAAGGGGTGGCCTTTTTTGTAGAACAGAAGAAACAAGCCGAGAAGCTACAGAAAATATTGTCCCGAGTAGGGGATATGGAACGTCTGGTGTCGCGTGCCGCCGCCGGTCGAATCAACCCTCGGGAAGCAGCCCAACTGGGTTACGCATTGGAGCAAACGGCTCAAGCCAAACAGTTGCTGGAGCAGCTGCTTGACAAGCCGGCACAAAAGGCAATCGAGGCACCCGAAAGAAAACCGCAAATGGCAGCCGAACCGGTCTCTGCCTCGGCTTCCACCTCGGCAAGCCAGCCTGTTCTTCCCCAAGTGGCGGCGCTGGATCCTTGTCCCCAACTGGTGGATACCTTGCGGAAAACATTGGTGGAATCGCCTCCGGCTCAGATGGGTAAGGGGCAGGTGGTGGCAGACGGTTTTGACGAGCAACTGGATGAGCTGCGGTATATTGTTGCCCACAACAAGGAGTATTTGCAACAGATGCAGCAGCAAGCGGCGCAGGAAACGGGTATTTCTTCTTTGAAGATTGGGTTTAATAACGTATTCGGTTATTACATAGAGGTACGAAATACGCACAAAGATAAGGTGCCGCCCACATGGATTAGGAAACAAACGTTGGTAAGCGCAGAAAGATACATTACAGAAGAACTGAAAATCTATGAGGAAAAGATTTTAGGAGCAGAGGAGCGCATTGCACAATTGGAACAAGAAATTTTCAATCGCCTGGTAGGCACTATTCATTCATACGTCCGGCCCATTCAGGAGAACGCCCGTATGTTGGCGCAGATAGATTGCTTGTTGGGATTTGCCATTCTGTCCGCAAGCAACAAATACGTTCGTCCCCAAATGGAAGAATCAGATATTCTGGATATCAAACAAGGTAGACACCCTGTGCTGGAAACTTTAATGCTTCCCGGGGAATCGTATGTGCCCAACAGTGTGTATTTGGACAACAGCACGCAGCAAATCATTGTGTTGACAGGTCCCAACATGGCCGGAAAATCTGCCTTGTTGCGTCAGACGGGATTGACGGTGTTGTTGGCTCAAATGGGTTCTTACGTACCGGCTGAAGAGGCTGTTCTGGGCATGGTAGACAAATTGTTTACTCGTGCCGGAGCCGGAGATGATATGGCTCGCAGGGAATCTACTTTCATGGTAGAGATGTTGGAGTCGGCTGCCATTTTGAACAACGTAACGGACAAATCCCTGGTGTTGTTTGACGAAATAGGCCGAGGCACAAGTACGTACGACGGCATATCTATTGCCTGGGCTATTGTGGAATATTTGCATGAAAAACCGGGAGCGCGTGCCAAGACACTTTTTGCTACACATTACCACGAACTGAACCAAATGGCCGAACAATATTCCCGCATTAAAAACTTCCACATTGCTGTTAAAGAGCGTGGACAAAAGGTGCTGTTCCTACACAAGATGATTACAGGCGGCATTCAACACAGCTTTGGTATTCATGTAGCCGGAATGGCCGGTATGCCTCGTCGAGTTATCCTTACAGCACAAGACGTACTCAAAGACCTGGAGCAGGAAAAAGAGCGTCCGCCCTCTATAGAACGGCCTAAACAATTGTCGTTCTTCCAGTTGGAGGACCCGTTGTTGCAAGCTTTAAAAAGAGATATAGAATCCATAGACCTGAACGGCATAACGCCTTTAGAGGCTTTTGATGCTTTACGGGAATTGAAAAGAAAAATAGGACAAAAAGAATGAGACAGTTCATCAAAAATGCAAACATCTTTTTCAAGCTTTTGGGAGAAAGCTTTGCGTTTGCTTACGATTCCGTAAAAGGGGACAAGTTCAGGGCTTTTCTTTCCCTACTGGGTGTAACCATCGGGATTTTTTCCATAGTGGCTGTTTTTACAGCTATAGAAGGTTTGGAAAAAAACGTGAAAAACATCTTTTCTTCTTTAGGAACAGATGTGGTTTACATAGACAAAATGTCTTGGGATGCCATAGCTACAGGAGAAGGATTCAAGTGGTGGGAATACCGCCAGCGACCCAACAACACGTACGAAGAGTTTTTGTTTCTGCAGGAACACGTTACTCTTGCAGACCAAATAGCCTTGTCAGCCACTACTCGTGCCAGTATTAAGTACGGAAGAAATACAGTAAAAAATACCACAGTTTATGGTGTGACGTACTATTGGAACAGGATTTCTTTTTTTGAAGTAGACGAAGGCAGGTATTTTACGGCGGCAGAAACTACAGAGAGCATACCGTTGGCCGTTGTGGGACGCAATGTGGCAGAGGAGCTCTTTCCTGACGGCATTTCTCCTATAGGCAACAACATAAAAATAGGAGGGTTTACCGTACGGGTCATAGGGCTGATTAAAAAGAAAGGGGAATCCATGTTTGACCCTGTCATTTACGACGATGCCGTTATTGTATCTCTGCCTTTTGTTCGGAACTTTATAGACTTGCGGCGTATTTCTCCTACCATAGTAGCCCACAAAGATCCACAAGCAGACGACGAAGAGTTTATGGAACAGCTGCGCAATTACTTGCGTGCCATCCGTCGCTTGAGACCGGTGCAGAAAGACAACTTTGCTTTGAACAAACTGACTTTTCTGGACGATGCCCTGGCGCAATTGTTTGGTGTCATTGCTATTGCCGGCTGGGTCATCGGAGGCTTCTCTATTCTCATAGGCGCTTTTGGTGTGGCCAATATCATGTTCGTGTCTGTCAAGGAGCGAACGCACATCATAGGCATTCAAAAAGCCATGGGAGCCAAAAGTATTTTCGTGCTTTCGCAATTCCTCTTCGAGGCAGCCCTTCTCTCTTTGGTTGGCGGAGTCATAGGCATACTCATTGTTTGGGGACTGGCCGTCTTTGTTACCAACAATTACGATTTCCATTTGGCCATGTCTGCAAGCAACATCCTGCGCGGCGTATTGGTATCTGCCGCCGTAGGTCTGGTAGCCGGTTTCATCCCATCCCTCCAAGCCTCTCGCATGGACCCCGTGGAAGCCATGAATCGCGGTAATTGATTGTCATTTTGCCGGAAAATCTCTGAAAACACAATAGCCGTTTAAAATTCTTTACTACATTTAAAGTGTTAAATAAAAATAAAGATGAAAAAATGGCTTTTTCTAATTCTTGCAGGAACGATGCTGGTAGCATGCGATCCGCAAGACAACCCTAACTCACAAGATACTCCGCCCGACGGAACAACGGGTACTTTTACAGATGCTCGTGATGGAAACGTATACAAAACAATACAAATCGGCAGCCAAACCTGGATGGCTGAAGACCTAAAATTCTTACCGTCTGTCAATAAACCTATCGACGGAAGTAAGCAAGAACCGCATTATTATGTTTACGGATATGATGGTTCAGACGTAGCCGAGGCTAAGGCCTTTACTTATGAAGGAGTCAATATGTACGAGACCTACGGTGTGTTGTACAACTGGAGTGCCGCTACCACTACAGTTGGAACCAAGGCAACAGCACAAGGTCAGGTTCAGGGAGCATGTCCGGATGGTTGGCATGTGCCTAGTCAGGCAGAGTGGGTACAGCTAGAGTGTTATTTGGCTGATAACGGACACAATTACGATGGCTCCATAGGATGGGAAGAAAATAAATTTAAAAAAATTGGAAAATCTATGGCCACGGCTGATGGCTGGAAAAGCTCAGATACGGAAGGAGCTGTTGGAAATGCCGACTACCCTGAGTATCAAAACAAATCCGGTTTTTCTGCCCTTCCGAGCGGATGTCGTTTTTCTTATGGGATTTTTGGCGATCTGGGTATTAACGTCAGTTGGTGGAGTGCTACCGAGTATCAGGTTTTTGATTTCAATTACGACCACGCCTGGTTAAGGCTCTTACAAAACAGTTATAATATCTTGTTTTATAATTACTGGCGTAAGGACGAAGGTTTATCTGTCCGTTGTGTGAAAGACTGACCAGCCTCCAGCGCACCCAGCCTTGCGCACCCAGCCTCCAGTCCCCAGCCCAGCGCACCCAGCCTTGCGCACCCAGCCTCAAGATGGTGCGCAAGAAAATATTCAGAAATTTACAACATGTTGATTTTGTGGCACATAGAAAAATGCCTAACAATTCTTGCGCACCATCTTGAGGCTGGGTGCGCAAGGCTGAGGCTGGGTGCGCAGGCTGGGTGTGCAAAAACAGCCGAGAATAGGGTGCTATAGGGCGGCTATTTGTGAGGTAAGTGCTATGAAATCTTCCACGCCCAATTGTTCGGGGCGGCGGTGGAGGCCGTCTATAGATGTGTTGTCTTGTTGAGTGCTGTCACGCGGCAGGTCTTTAAGAAGCGGTTTCAGGCTGTTGCTCAACATTTTTCGTCTTTGGTTGAAGGCTGTTTTGATTACTTTCAAGTAGAGGTCTTCCGGGCAATCCAATACAGTGCGGTCGTTTCTGACCAGGCGGATAACGCCCGATTGCACTTTGGGCGGAGGGGTGAAAGCTCCGGGTGCTACGGTAAATAAGTATTCGGGTGTATACCAGGTTTGTAGTAATACGCTCAAGATGCCGTATGCGCGACTGCCGGGAGGAGAACAGAAACGTTCGGCCACTTCTTTTTGTAACATGCCCACCACCAACGGAATGCGGTCTTTCAATTCCAATACTTTAAAGAAGATTTGTGACGAGATGTTGTAAGGAAAATTGCCGATGAGGGCAAAGTGTTCCGGGAGGGCATCGGGTGACAAAGTCAGAAAATCGTCACATATTAGCTTGCCTTTTAATTGGGGATATGCTTTGTGCAGGTAGTCCGCTGCTCGCCGATCCAGCTCCACACCGTAGTAATCCACGGCAGGGTCTTGCAGCAACAAATCTGTAAGCACCCCTGTACCCGGACCCACTTCTAGAACAGGCCATATTTTATCCGGGACAGTTTTCTGCGGAGCCGGCGTGTCTGGCCGAGTGTTCAGTGGTGCGTCTGACGGCATGTCTGGTGGCATATCTGGCCGAGTGTTCAGTGGTGCGTCTGACGGCGTATCTGGTCGTGAGTCTAGTGGTACGCCTGGCGAAGAATTCAGCGGTGTCTCTTGCGGCGTGTCTGACGGTGTGTCCGGAAGTGCATTCAGTAGTGCATCTACTATACGATGGGCAATAGACGTGTTGTGCAAAAAATGCTGTCCTAAGGCTTTTTTAGGTTGTATGGGCATGAAGCATGATATTTTTTTTACCTTTATACAAATCTAATAAAACATCCTATGAAAAAACTTTTTTTCTTCACACTCACGGCTTTGCTGCTTGTTTCTTGTACAGGCAAAAAAGTTCAGAAAGCAGATGCACGCTTGGAAGAGCTCAGAACAGAGCTCAATGCTGTAGGTTTTTCGGTTGCTGTTATTAAGGACAACCGAGTAGTATATACAGGAGCCACCGGGTTTAGGAATTTAGAGACAGAAGAGCCGCTCTTGGTAACAGACCTCATGCGTATTGCCTCTATTTCTAAAAGCTTTACGGCTACGGCCATTATGCAATTGTATGAGGCCGGTTGTTTTGATTTGGATGATGATATAGGTGATGCTTTAGGATTTTCTGTAAGAAATCCTGCACACCCCAATATTCCCATAACGTACAGAATGTTGCTGTCTCATACGTCCAGTCTGAGTGACAAAGGAGGCTATTTCTCTTTGGATGTCATCAATCCCGCAGTAAAGAAAGATGTTTCCGGTTCTTTCAACGATTACGCCCCCGGAGCAGATTATCAATATTGCAACTTGGGGTTCAATATTCTAGGCACGTTGGTGGAAATCCATTCTGCAGAAAGGTTTGACTTGTATATTAAAAACAATATCCTGGATCCGCTGGGATTGACGGCTTCTTTTAATGTGAACGATCTGGATCAAGACAAATTTGCCGTCATTTATGAATACAAAGACGGAGAATTTGTGCCGTCACCACAGGCGTACAATCCAAGGATTAAGGAAATTGAAGAGTACGTATTGGGATATTCGGCGCCTATTTTTTCTCCAACCGGAGGCATGAAAATTAGTGCACCCGATTTGGCAAAACACGCCTTGGTGCAAATGAACGACGGTACGTGGAACGCGATAGAGATTTTACTTCCGGAAAGTGTAGCGCTGATGCAAACACCGCAAAGTCTGGGCGACAGAAGGAGTAGTGATCCGGCAGATATACAAGTTGCTAAGACGCAAGAAAAAATTGCCGAGGAGGCGGTCGAGGAAGCAGGCGAAGAAGCGGCCGAGAAGGCGGCTGAGGAAGCAGGCGAAGAAGCGGCCGAGAAAGAGGCCGAGGAGCCTGCTGTACCGGCGTTGGGCTACGGATTTGCGCTGGAGAAAACCGACCGCTTGATTGAAGGACACGTGATGACAGGCCATACGGGCAGCGCTTATGGGTTGTATTCTGCCATGTTCTTCCAGAAGGAACAGAAGTTCGGATTCATTGTCATATGCAACGGTTTTGACACCTCACAGCCGCGCCGCGACAACGGATTTTTGGCGGTACAAACAGACGTCATCAACGCACTATACGAAATCTTTGTGCAACGCATGAAGTGATCAACTAAGTGTATCACAGCCACTTACAGAAAACGTGCCCCCGGGGCACGTTTTTAGTAACTTGCAGAGAATTAGCAAGTTAATCACTTCATGCGTTGCATCAAAGGCCCAATTCTTTTTTCTGGGCCGGATCGATTCCGGAGGGGGCGTCCAACATGATGTCTCTTCCGGAATTGTTTTTGGGGAAGGCTATGCAGTCGCGGATGCTTTCGTGGCCGCTAAAGAGGGCGCACCAACGGTCCAGGCCAAAGGCTATGCCGCCGTGCGGAGGAGCTCCGTAACGGAAGGCTTCTATGATGAAAGAAAACTTGGAATCAATCTCTTCTTTTGACAGTCCCAATACGCGGAACATTTGTTCCTGTACACGGGCGTCGTGGATACGGATGGACCCGCCTCCCACCTCGGTCCCGTTGATAACAAAGTCGTAAGCATTGGCGTGCACTTGTGCCAGGCGGTTTCGGTCGTTGCTGAAGAGCGCGTCCACATCTTCCGGTTTGGGTGCCGTAAACGGGTGGTGTTTGGCATAGAAACGCTCTGTTTCCTCATCCCACTCCAACAGCGGAAAATCGTATACCCACAACGGGGCGAATACGCCTTCTTTACGCAATCCCAGGCGGTCACCCATTTCCAGGCGCAAGGTGCCCAATACGTGTTGAGTGGCCTCACGGGGACCGCTCGTGACAAGCAGCAGGTCTCCGTCCTCGGCTCCCATTACCCGACCCCAGGCATGTAAAGCCTCTTGATTAAAGAATTTATCTACGGACGATTTGTACATCAAGGCGCCGTCTTCGCCGGTCGAACAGCGTGCATACACCAGAAGTTGGGCACCTACGGTAGGTTGTTTGATCCAATCTGTCAGTTGGTCCAGTTGTTTGCGGGTATAGGTTGCCGCTCCCTTCACACAAATGCCGCCTACGTATTCGGCCGTACTCAGCAGGGCAAATTCCGTTCCTCCGGCCAGATGGGTAATTTCGTGCAGGGGCATGTCAAAACGGATATCGGGTTTGTCGCTGCCGTATGTTTCCATAGCCGTTTTGTATGTCATGCGAGGGAAAGGAGTAGGGATGTCTTTTTGTAGAACAGTTTTGAACAGATGGCACGCCAATCCTTCAAATTGCAAGAGGACGGCTTCTTGGTCTACAAAAGACATTTCGCAGTCTATCTGGGTAAATTCCGGTTGGCGGTCTGCTCGTAGGTCTTCGTCCCTAAAACAACGGACTATTTGAAAGTATTTGTCAAAACCGCCCACCATCAGCAACTGTTTGAACGTTTGCGGGCTTTGCGGCAGGGCGTAAAATTGTCCCGGGCTCATGCGGGAGGGAACCACAAAATCGCGAGCTCCTTCCGGAGTGGATTTGATGAGAAAAGGCGTTTCTATTTCTAAAAATCCGCATTGACTCAGGTAGTTGCGTGTTTCCTGTGTCATGCTATGACGCAAGGCCATGGCTCGCTGGAGCGGTCCTCGGCGCAAATCCAGGTACCGGTACCGGGCGCGCAGCTCTTCGCCTCCGTCCGATGGTTCTTCCAGTGTAAAAGGCGGAATCTCAGATGCGTTGAGTATCTGGATGGCAGACAGGGCTATTTCAATGTCTCCGGTGGGCAGTTTGGGGTTTTTGTTGCTCCGTTCCACCACTGTTCCGTGGACAGAGAGGACAAATTCCCGGCCTAGCGTCTCGGCAATCGTTTTTACATCTGCCGGAGTGTCTTCGTTGATGACCAGTTGGGTAATGCCGTAGCGGTCTCGCAGGTCTATGAAGGTCATGCCTCCCAGTTCCCGGATTCGCTGTATCCATCCGGCCAGTTGCACGGGTTGCCCCACGTGCGACATATTCAAAGCTCCGCAAGTATGTGTTCTGTACATGGCTGTTCGTTTAAACTACAAAGGTAAGGAGAAAAAAGCTACCTTTGTGTGCCATGAAAAACTATTTGAATCTGCTGCAAGATATCCTGGATAACGGGACGGACAAAACAGACAGAACGGGGGTAGGAACGCGTTCCGTCTTTGGCCGGCAATTGCATTTCCCGTTGCAGGATGGCTTTCCCTTGCTGACAACCAAGAGGGTACACCTAAAGTCCATCATTTACGAATTGTTGTGGTTTTTGCAAGGCAACACGAACATCGGGTATTTGAACGACCACGGAGTGACCATCTGGGACGAGTGGGCCGATGAGCGCGGAGATCTGGGGCCGGTGTACGGCAAGCAGTGGCGCTCCTGGCAAACGGCCGAGGGAAAAACGGTAGATCAAATGGTCCGGCTGGTAGAAGGGCTAAAGAGCAATCCTGACGGCCGGCGTCATATAGTCAGCGCCTGGAATGTAGGGGACATTGAGAATATGGCCTTGCCTCCGTGCCATACGCTCTTTCAGTTTTACGTGGCAAACGGCACGCTTTCGTGTCAGTTGTATCAGCGTAGTGCCGATTTGTTTTTGGGGGTGCCGTTCAACATCGCCTCGTACGCGTTGCTTACGCTCATGGTGGCCCAAGTGTGCGGCTACAAACCGGGAACGTACGTACATACGTTTGGCGACGTACATATTTACAACAACCACAGGGAGCAAGTACAGCTGCAGCTCTCACGTACTCCGCAATCGTTGCCTACGATGACTTTGAACCCGGACCGCAAAGATTTGTTTGCGTTTGAATACGAAGATTTTGTATTGACCGGCTACAATCCGCACCCAACCATCAAAGCGCCGGTGGCCGTGTAAAAACATGATGAAACCAGAAAAACCATACAAATTAGCGCTTATAGCCGCTTTGGGTCCCAACAACGAATTGGGCTTGGACAATCAGTTGCTTTGGCACATATCTGAAGACCTTCGTCATTTCAAAACCATGACTATGGGAAGTGTGCTGTTGATGGGACGCAAGACGTTTTTGTCTTTGAAGAAACCGCTACCCGGCCGTATCAATATTATGCTGTCCCGTAGTGACGTTACGTTAGAACAGGGGCTGGAATTGGCGGCCCGGCACATTCGCGAACAAGATCCGGTGTTGCAGCCCACTTTGGAACAATTGCCCAAAGGCACGTTACCGACCGTCTACGTCATTGGAGGCGAGCAGATTTACCGGCAAACCCTCCAGATGGCGGATGTGTTGTATATCACGCACGTGCAGGCTCCGTTGCCTGAAGGAGGTGCCGATGTCTTTTTCCCGGAAATAGATCCAACTATCTGGCAAGAAACGGCCCGTACGGACCACGAATCCGGGGCTACTTTTCCGTATCCTTTTTCTTTTGTAACGTACGAGCGGCGGGCCATAGGCGAATAGCACCCAGAACAACGGCTGCCAGCAAGGCTATCAGCAATCCCAGCGAACTGATGCGGGAAATGAGTACGCCCGTAGTATAGGAAGCCGGTTTGTAGGCAAATCGAATGTGGTGCTCCCCGGCCGGTACCAGCAGTGTACGGGTAATGAAATTGGAGCGTAAGATGGGCACTTCTTCGCCGTCTATGTATGCTTTCCAACCCTTAGGATAGAAGATTTCTGAGAAGACGACCACGCCGTCGGCTTCCATCACAGCGCTGTATTCCAGTTCGTTGGGACTGTAGGTTGTCAGTTGTATTGCCGAGGCGGGGGTGATGTTGGCCGGGTGCTCGATAGAGCCGGTGTTACCGGGAGTGTCGGCAGGTGCCGGGTGGGTAGCTGCCGGTGCGGCGTTGAGCCACTCTTGGGGCGGGCCGAGCATGACGGCGGTGGTGCGTAGGTCTGCGTGGGCAAGCGCCTCCAGTTCTTCCAGCGGGGTGTCTACCGGGAGGATGCGTTCTACCACCCAGGCGTTCCCCAAGGCGTAGGGGTTGGTAACGGGCAGGGACTCGGCCCCCAAAATGGTGTAACGGGTGTTCAACAAGTTGAGCACGGGGGTATGGGTGTGGTTGTTGTGGTAGGCAAAGATTTCTGTGGCCTCTTCAACTGTTTGACACTCGCCAAGTTTTGTGGCAAAGTATTGGATTTCAGGAAGTAGGTGTTTGTCTATGACTTCTTGGTAACGTTGCAACTTGGCTGCGTTGTAGCCCCCTACAGATTTGTGGAAATAGGCAGCGGTAGCGTCGCTGAATGTGCTGCCGGTCAGATCCAATACGCGGTAGTACACATGGGGATCTTCCAGGATGTAGTTGTCTACGGGGCGTTCTGCAAAGAAGTTTTTGTATTGATTTTTGGTGACAAAATGGGAATCGTTTAAATACCGTTTGCCTACAGGCAGGTAATCTATCAACAACAACAGGCCTAAGAGGATTGTAATGACTACAGGTTTTAAACGCTTGCGTAGGATGGGGTGTAGTACCAATCCGGCACTTAGGATGAGGGCAGCGGAGCGCAGCGCGTCTGCCTGAAGCAAGCTTTTGCGGTCTGCTACAAGAGCGGGTATCAATCCTTGAGGGAATTGTGCGTCTGTGGGGCCGCTGAAAGAACCGGCCAAAGAAGGAAACAGGGCGAGGAGTAAGCAGAAACCGGCTGTGATGCCGCCTGCGATGTACAATTTTTTGCGGAGGACGGCAGTCTCAAACTCCCCTTCCAACACTTTCCAAACGGTATAGATGCCCAGCAAAGGTACGGTCAACTGCCAGACCACCAGAAACATGCTCACCGTTCGAAACTTGTTATAGAGCGGTACGTATTTGAAAAAGAGCATAGAAAACCATTCCATGTGATAACCCCAGGACAGAAACAGGGCGAGCAGGGAAACACCGGTCAGGGTCCATTTGAGCGGACCTTTGATAAGCAGGAGTCCCAATAAAAAAAGGAACAGTACGATGGCCCCCATGTACATGGGACCGGCCGTAAATGGTTGTTCGCCCCAGTAGAGCGGCATATGGGATATGACGGCGTCTGCGTTGTAGCCCATTTGTTTCAATTTGCGGTATGTTTGAGAGTTCTTGCTCAAAGCTCCCGAAGAGGAGCCGCCCATAAAGTTGGGAATGAGCATATTGAAAGACTCCTTGCGGGAGTAGCTCCATTGCGTGGCGTAATCTATATCCAGGCCTTTGCGTGGGCTGTCTTCAGCTTCCGTTGCCAGTTCCGTTCCTCCGCGCATGGACTGCTTGGTGTATTCGTACGTGGGCAATAAGTGTCCGGCGCTTGTAGCCAGCCCCAGTAGGCCGGCCGCTACAACCAGCAAAGTGGTTTTCGCAAACTTTGGAACGGTACGCTTTTTTATGGATTGGATAAACAACCCTATAAGGATGGCTAAAATGATAAAACCCAGGTAATACGTAATCTGCGGATGGTTGGCCGCTACGTGCAAGCTGACGGTAATGGCTAAAAAGAGTGCGCCCAAAAGGGCGTTTTTGCGGTACGTATACACAAGAGAAGCCAATACCCAGGGGGCATAAGCCAAGGCTATCATTTTGGTGACATGACCCGCTTGAATGATTTGCAAATTGTAGGAACAGAACGTGATGGCTACCGCTCCTGCAGCGGCCAGCGGTATGTTGATGCCCAAGGCCAGGAAGAGCAGAAAGCCTCCCAGTAGAGAAATAAACAAATGCGAGGCGGGTGCCGTTCCTGTAGTTAACACTTTGTCTAGTATGAGGATGTGGTTGCCCGTTGTAATTTTGTTGATGGTCACTGTGGGCATACCACCGAACATGGAATTTGTCCAAAGAGCTTCGTCTTTGTGTGTTTTGTTGTAATCAGACGCTTCTTTGGACATGGCCTTCCAGGCGGTGGTGTCGCCTTGGTTCAAGACTTTTCCCTGGAACAATTGGGGTAGAAATCCGTAGGATAAGATGACAAAAAACAATACGGCTGCTCCTGCTGCAAGCCCTTTCTTAACAAACTCTTTCTGCATAGTACGCTTGATTTCTAACAAAGGTATAAAGAAACGGTGTATATTTGTGTATATGAAACGCGACGAATTTTCCGGTTTTTTTGGTGTTCTGGTGGCTACTGTGGGTTCTGCCGTAGGTTTGGGCAACTTATGGCGTTTCCCTTATTTGGTGGGACAGAACGGTGGAGCTGCCTTTATTCTCATTTACCTGGCCTTTGTATTGATTATCTGTATGCCCATCATCGTGTCCGAATTTATTATAGGACGCAGAACACAGGCCAATACAGTAAAAGCCTTTCAAATTTTGGCGCCCGGCACTCCGTGGAGCTTGGTAGGTGTGATGGGAGTGATAGCGGCTTTGGCCATCTTGGCGTTTTATACCGTAGTAGGCGGGTGGACGTTCGATTACCTGGTGCGTTCGGTGATGTACATCTTCTCTAAACCGGACGTCACGTCTTTGGAACAGCAATTTACGCAAATGGTCACCTCTCCTGTAAGGCCTATTGTATGGACCGTTCTATTTATGGGAGTGAATGCTTTTATAGTGATGTGCGGGATTAAAAAGGGTATTGAAAAATACTCGCGTATCATGATGCCCGTACTCTTTTTGATGGTATTGATTTTGGTTGCCCGTTCCCTTACTTTGGAAGGGGCTTCTGCCGGGCTGCAATTTTTATTCAAACCGGATTTTTCCAAAATCAATACAAAAGTAGTATTGGCAGCATTGGGTCAGGCGTTCTTTTCTCTCAGTTTGGGCATGGGATGTCTGATTACGTACGGGTCGTATATTCCCAAAAATGAAAACTTGAACAAATTGGCTTTTACTACGGGTATTTCCGATACGTTGTTTGCCGTACTGGCCGGATTGGCCATTATGCCGGCTGTTTTTGCGTTTGGAGTATCACCTGAAGAAGGTCCCGGATTGGTGTTTATTGTCTTGCCTAGGATTTTTGCACAGATTCCTTTGGGCAACGTGTTTGCCGTGTTGTTCTTTGCTATTTTGCTCATTGCAGCCATCACGTCTGTGATATCGCTAATGGAAGTGGTAACGGCTTATGTAACAGAGCGGTTCAAAATGAAGCGCAAGGTAGCCGTGGCATTGATTTCAGTGTTTGTGACGGTATGTGCTTCTTTCAGTTCTTTGTCACAAGGCGTATTGGCGCATGTGAAGATTTTTGGGAAATCCATCTTTGATTTCTTTGATCACTTATCTGCCAATATTTTGTTGCCTTTGGGAGGCTTCTTTATTGTCATCTTTATGGGATGGTATTTGAAGAAAGAGGTAGTTTACGATGAATATACAAACAAGGGCACCTTGAAAGGCACCCTGTTTTCTATGAGTTATTTTATTCTTCGTTACGTAGCTCCGGTGGCTATAGCGGCTGTGTTTTTAGACCTTATCTTACGGTAACGCCCAAATGCCAGTTTCCGTTGTATCCTACATCTTGCAGGGTGGTGACCTCCGGGTTTGATTCTAGAATGAGCCAATTACCCCCTTCAACGGGTGGTCCATTCCCGTCTGTCATCAATACCGGATGGGATCCTTGTTGCGTTAAGATCAAATTCAACAGCAAGCTGTGATTTTCTTCCAGCTTTATCACATAACCCTCTGTAAGGGTTACGCCCAAAAGGGATGCAGCACCTTTGAGCGTTTCCCACTGGCCCTCTTGTTTCATTCCCTCAATCATGATCCGCTTAAGATTGTATTCACTTTGTAAGACAAGGTTTGTTCTGCCCGGAATGACATCCCCAATCATAACAACATGTTTGGCCAGGTTTTCAATGAAATTCAAAAACTCTGTGATGTCCTCTGATTTAGTAGAAACGGATTCTTCTTCCGGTTCCGGAACGTATTCGGACATAGCCAAAAATGCTTCAAATATTTCCTCAAGCTGATCTTCGCTGTTAGCAACAATGAGTATAGATGCCGTAGTGTCTGTTGGATAAAGTAAGATGTTTTCCACAATCTTTCCTTTGTACTGCCGTACGTAATCGTTGTGCATAGAAACCAAGGCTACTGTGTTATTATCTGCCACAGGCGATGCAAACGGCCTGATGCCTGCGTTGGGGTGGAATAAGGATAAGGTAGAAGAGGTAACGGATAGGTTGGGAATAGCCTCTATGGTTGTGGCGTTTTTACCATGCTGTACCGTCACAAAAGTGTAAAAATCTTTTACCAAACCGAATACATCTGTAATGCGCACTCCGTACGTTCCCGTTTCTATGTTTTCAAAGAGCGCTTGTCCGTCCGATATATATACTGTGTAATCAGGATCTTCCGTTTGGCCTGCAGCAGCTTGTGCACTGCGTGTGTACGGTTTTGTTTTGAGCGTGCCGGAATGCAGTTTTTTTAAGTTCTGTTCCACTTGGGCACGGTAAGGATGCAGTTCTTTCTTCATCCGGTAGGCTGCTGTTTGCAATGTTTGTTCCGGAGCCGCTTTGTTCAGGGCTTGGACCAGTCGGGCGCTCTTTGTCGTACGTGTAGAGGCAGATTGCGCACGAATGGTATGTTGCATTCCTTGTGCAGGCACACTTTCTTCCGGTATTCGTTTTAAGTATACCCGGCCATAAGAAAGGGGCTGCATATCCTCGTCCGTAAGCGTTAACAGCAGTTCGTTGTAGATAGGCGTGGTGACTGTTATTTCCGGTCCGTAAGCCGTACCGGCTTGGCTTGTAGCGTATGCCTGGAGGGTATATGCGGTGTTTTCATCCAGATATGTAAATGTGATGGAAAAAGATCCCACACCGCTGCCTTGTCTGCGTTTTGTGGTGTTCAACAGGATGCCGCGTTCCGTTACCGGATGGCTTCCTTGCCTTTCAACAGCGGCAGAAGCAACTATTTCATTGTGTATCAATTTGCCGATTGTTACTTCACCTACCGTGGGCAACACATTTTCCACATCCAAGAAGACGTTGTTTTGTTGGCTGCGGATGTAGTGGATGTTGGTGTTCTCTTTATACACATCCCACAATTCCCAGCTGGGGTGTTCTATAAAAGCAGCCGGTATCGCTTCCGTTAATTTGTTTCCGTACAAAGACAAACGGCGTACAGATTCAGGCAAATGGCTCCAAGATGGGGGGATGCCTCCTGTGAAGTTGCATTCGTGCAAATAGATATCTACTTCTTCTGCCGTTGTGGTCAGGTTCCCCAAGGCTTCCGGCAAAGTGCCTGTCAAGTGGGGGTTGTTATTCAACCTAAGTACTTGCAAGTTCTTCAACTCTTCAAAGAGTGCGTCTGGAAGAGGACCTTCTATTTGGGTGTTGTCCAGTTGCAATTCAACCAATTTTTTGAGGTTGCTCAACCTGGAAGATAACAGCCCCGTAAGCCCTGTAAAAGAGGCTTTCAGATGCGTGAGGTTGGAAAGATACTCCAACTGTGCCGGCAGAGCACCCGTTAATTGCGGGTTGTTGCTGAAATCAATGGTTTTGAGAGATTTTAAATTGCCGATACAAGAGGGAAGTTCTCCGTTCAATCCAAAGCCGTTTAAGTTCAATGCCACAATGGCACCGTCTGCAACAGTTACTCCTTCCCAAAAATCAATATCTATGTCTGTTCCCCAGTTTTCTCCTTTTTTCCAGTTTTCTCCGTCTAAATTGTCGTACAGAGCCATTAGGCAGTCGCGTTGGGCATCGGGGACTTGTTCCAATTCCAAAAAGACACCGTCTTGTTGCGTGCGGATGCCGTGTGTGGTATCGTCCACCCAGACATCCCATCTGTCTTCTGTCCAGGACGTGTGGCTTTGGATAAACAAAGGTACCGGCTCTGTCAATTTGTTTCCGTAAAGCAACAGCTGTTCGCAGGCTTCTGTTAGGGAATCCCATTCTTCCGGAATGCCTTCTTCAAAGTTGCAATTGTGTAGATGCAGCTGCAGTTGCGGAGCGTCTGTTTCCAAAGAACCCAATTCTTTGGGCAAACGACCGCTTAAACCCGGGTTGTCGTTCAACTTGATTGCAGCAAGGTGTTTCAAATTGCTGAAAAACCCTGTGGGCAGAGGTCCTTCCAAGTTGGTGTGCGACAAGTCAATATGTTCCAGAGACGTAGCTCCTGTCCATTCTTTGGGAAGGGGACCTTCCAAACCTGTATGGGATGCGCGGAAACGTTCCAGGTTCTTCATGTCACCTATCTCTTTGGGCCACGTACCTTGCAAATGGGGGTTGTCTCCCAGGTCCAGTTCTTTGAGCGTAGTCAAGTTGCCAAAAACAGCAGGTAATGTTCCTTGCAAGCCAAATGCATTTACGTCCAATTTTGTGATTTTGCCGTTTTCTGTAGAGATGCCTCCCCACGTGCCAATGGGTTCGTTTGTGTTCCAATTTGTGGTTTTGGATGCATCCCAATTTGTTCCTCCCAACGTATTGTACAATTCCATAAGAGCAGCCCGGGCAGGGCTTTCTTTTTGCTCAAATACAAACGTTTGCGTCTGGGCTATCCCGGCCGGGTCGCTTATTTGTACCGCTCCGGAACGCGGTGCTCCCGTGTTGGCGGCTATCAGGAATTCCAGGGTTGCCGTGCTCATGGCGCGGGTACCTGTAAATTGAATCCAAGATTTGGCTTGTTCATCCACGGCTACTGTGTACGTAGTGTTGTGTTCCAAGGTCAAGGTATACGTTCCTCCATCGTGTTCCACCACATTGGTACCTTTTACAATCAATGTGTTTTTGGCACTTTGTGTAATAGAAACCGAGGCTTGCATGGTTCCGCTTTTGATGGTTAACGTACCCGTTGCATCAGTGGAAGAAGTAGCTGCTGCTGCTTTCAACTGCAACGTGGCGTTTCCGGAACCCGATGAGGGGCTTACGGAAAAACCTTTTCCTGAAACAGTTGCTTGCCATGAAATGCTGTTGGTGGACAAGTTGATGGTTTGCGTACCGCCTTCTTGCGAGAAGGATACAGAAGTGGGATTGGCTTTGATGAACGGCTCGTCTTCACAACCTGCAAGACATACCAGTCCAAAGAGAATAAGAAGAGGGGTGACAAGTTTTTTCATACCACAAAGACGTCAAATAAACCCGTTTGGTTGCTTTTGTTGGCAACCAAACAGGATTTATATCAGTTGAAAACTGTAGCAAATCGCATGTGCGATTTATAACAGAAGTTTGATTACTTTGGCTGCCAGTTCTTTAAAGGCAGCTCCGGCCGGGTGTTTGTCGTTGGCGGAGGGGATGCCTTCGTCAGCACGTTCCCGGACGCTTTGCACAAGGGGGATTTCTGCCAATATGGGGATGTCGTATTTCTCTGACAGAGCTTTTGCGCCTCCTTTTCCAAAGATGTAATACTTGTTGTCCGGGAGTTCTTCCGGCGTGAACCAAGACATGTTTTCCACTATGCCCAACACACGGGTTTCCAGGTCCTTATGAAAGAACATGTTCAAGCATTTTTCTACGTCCGCTACAGAAATCTGTTGCGGTGTGGTAACTATTATGCCTCCGCTCAAACGGATTTCCTGCATAAGGCTTAGGTGGATATCTCCCGTACCCGGAGGCAGGTCAATGAGCAAAAAATCCAGTTCTCCCCAACGCGTTTGTACCAATATTTGTTTCAAAGCGCTTCCGGCCAAAGGACCTCTCCAAATGAGAGCTTGTTCCGGTTTGGCAAAATACCCGATAGACATCCATTTGACACCATATTTTTCAAGAGGTACAAATACTTCCAGTTGGTCGTCTATAGGTTCTACAGCCGGCTGCTGATCCAAAGTTCCTGTAAGTGTGGGGATGGAAGGACCGTAAATATCTGCATCTGCCAAGCCTACCTTATACCCTTCCAGGGCAAGGGCTACGGCCAAGTTGACAGCAACGGTGGATTTTCCAACGCCGCCTTTGCCGCTGGCAATGGCAATGACATGTTTTACATCTTTCAATCCTTCAATAAGGGGTTCTTCTTCTTTTATTTGTTTTTTAGCTGTTGGTTGCATCGGCTTCATAGCCGAATAATCAAGTTTTCCCATGGTTTATTTTTTAATATCCATTTCTTTAAGCAGGTAGCCTGCTTCTCCGTACTTGTCCATGATGAACAGCACGTACCTGATGTCAACGGCAATGCAACGCTGCAGTTCCGGTTCAAAAATAACGTCGCCACTCATGGACTCCCAGTTACCATCAAAAGCCAGGCCAAGAAGTTCGCCATCTGCGTTCAGTACGGGAGATCCCGAGTTGCCACCGGTAATATCTGTGTTGGCTATAAAGCCTGTAACCACTTCTTCACCCGGTGCGGCGTAAGGACCGTAATCTTTGGATTTATACAGTTGTTTTAGTTTTTCCGGTACTACAAATTCCCAGTTGTCCGGGTCTTCTTTTTCCATTACGCCTGTCAAAGTAGTGTAATAGTCGTAAATAACGCCGTCGCGCGGTCTGTATGTAAGCACGTTTCCATACGTAAGTCGCATAGAGAAGTTGGCATCCGGATAGAGGGCTTCGTCTTTTTTCATTTCCATCATACCTGCAATGAAATTGCGGTGACCGCGGGCGTATTGTCCGTAATACGGCATGACGGCTTGTTGGCACTCCATGGCTTTTGTATTGACGGAGCGTCCCAGAAGCAACGCCGGATCGTTGTTTATTTCTTGAAGGGCTTCTTCATAAGTAGCTTCTTCTGCCAACCGATCTATCAAGGCATTCAATTTGTCTTGGTCTGCAAAAGATGTTTTAGCAAATAAATCTTCTACGAATGCATCTATGTTGCCGGAATATTCGTTGTCAATAGTTGCGTAAACGCTTGGGTAGTGTTCTTTGTCTACACGTGCAGCAAAAATTTTCAACATGGCTTTAGCCACTTTTACGTCTGTGGGACGGTTGTAGTTGCCAAAAAATCTGTTTGCTTGATTTTTCAAATTTTCCGCATTGATCTTTCCGTTTTCGGGCAATCTGCCAAACAATCTGGAGGCAAAAGAACTTATTTCTATGTTTCGTAACGACTCTGTTAAATACCGGTTGACGTATGTCATGTTCCATTGTCCTTTAACAGATTCTTCAATATCTGCCAGTGCCGTTCCGTATTTCTCACGTCTTGTTTTTTTGGCGTCGACCCATGCAGCAAAGGCGGCTTCTTCTTCTGCTCTGCGGGCTTTTACATTCAGTTTTTTGAACGTTTCGTTCATGCCGGTCCACTTTTTCCAGGCGTTTGTACTTCCTGAATATTTGCTGGCGTACTGCAACTGCACTTTGGGATCTGCCAACATGTCTTCCAGCATTACGTTTTGGCGGATGGTTCTTACTTCAATGCCAATACCGTTTGTCAATTGTTCCTGGCGGTCTACTTCTATGGAAGTCATATAGCGGGTGGTGCTTCCCGGGTAGCCCAAGGTCATCACAAAATCTCCTTGTTTTACTCCCTTCAGGCTTATGGGCAGGAAGTATTTGGGAACGAACGGTTTGTTGTCCGGGCTGTATTCTGCCGGTTCGTTATCGGCTCCCGCGTAAATGCGGAACATGGCAAAATCGCCTGTCTGACGCGGCCAAATCCAGTTGTCCGTATCGGCACCGTACTTGCCTATGGAAGAAGGCGGGGTACCTACCAGGCGTACATCACGGTACGTTTTGTATATGACAAAATAATACTGGTTGCCGCCGTACATGCTGTACATACGTCCCATAAAATGCGGGCTTTCTTCTTTGGCCCTGTCTGCATATTTTTTGTTTAAAAGGGACTCTTCAGCCGAACGGCTTTCTTCTGTGGTACATGTATCTAAAACGGCCAAGACTTCTTTTGTGACGTCTGTCATCCGTTCCATGAAAACGACCTGAAGGCCGGGAGACGGAATTTCTTCGCCTTTGTTCTTTGCCCAAAAACCGTCTTGCAGGTAGTTGTGTTCTACGGAACTGAGCGCCTGTATGGCACCGTACCCGCAATGGTGGTTTGTCAGAAGCAAACCTTCTCCGGAAACTATTTCTCCGGTACAGCCTCCGCCAAAAATGACAATGGCGTCTTTCAGGCTGGGTTTGTTGATGTTATAAATATCTTCCGGGCTTAATTTGAGCCCTGCTTGAGTCATGGCTTTGCCATTCAACTTGTTGAGGAGCGGCAACAGCCACATTCCTTCGTCTGCATGCATTGTGCTACTTGTAAGCAACAAGGCAAATAAAATGGTTGTTATTTTTTTCATAAGTTACAAAGGTAATTATTATTGATTGAAAAAGATTTTCTGTGTTCTTTGCACGGCCCCATTTCTGCCAACGCTTTGCGATGGGCTGCGGTGGGGTATCCCTTGTTGCTTTTCCACTCGTATCCCGGGTATTTGTCGTCCAGTTTCACCATGTGCCTGTCTCGGCAATTTTTAGCCAAAACAGAGGCGGCGGCGATAGCGGCAAAACGGGCATCGCCTTTTACAAAACACCGGTGTGGAATGGCATTGCCGGGCAGAGGTGCTTTTCCTCGGGGCAGGTAAGTGGAAAAACGGTTTCCGTCAACCAACACAAAGTCGGGCTGGAAAGGCAAATTGTCCAATGCTCTGTGCATGGCTTTGATGGAAGCCTGCAAGATGTTCCATTTGTCTATTTCTTGGGCAGAACAACGCCCTATTCCAATGGCTAAAGCGTGCTTTTTTATGAATTCTTCTACTTCAACGCGTTGTTTTTCATTCATTTTTTTAGAGTCTTGCAACAACGGGTGGTGAAAGTCTTCCGGTAAAATAACGGCTGCTGCAAAAACGGGACCGGCCAAAGATCCTCGACCGGCTTCATCGCATCCGGCCTCTTTTCTCCCGGCTATAAGGTGCGGATATAATGGAGGATACATATATACAAAGGTAAAGGAAAAATGATTACCTTTGCTGACTAATTTTAATGGAATGAAAACTTATAATACAGAACAAATTCGTAATGTGGTTTTGATGGGGAATACGAAGTCGGGCAAAACCACTCTTGCGGAAGCTTTGATGTTGGAAGGCAAAGTGATTGACCGTCGTGGAACCGTAGAAGCCAAGAATACCGTATGCGATAATACGGAAATTGAACAATTGTATCAAAGGTCTATTTATCCTACTCTTTTCTACTCGGAGTACGGGGACCACAAGATCAATTTTATAGATACACCGGGTTCTGACGATTTCATAGGCGGTCTTATATCGGCTTTTAGAGTAGTGGATTCAGGCGTCATGTTGGTCAACGGCCAACACGGCGTAGAGGTGGGAACAGAGATCTTTTCCCGCTATGCAGAACAACACAACATACCGCTTTTGCTGGCCGTAAGCCAGTTGGATCATGAAAAAGCCAACTGGGATTCCGCTTTGGATTCTTTGAAAGAAGCGTTTGGAAGCAAGGTGTGCCCTTTGCAATTTCCGGTAGAAACAGGATTGGCATTCAATGCATACGTAGACGTTTTGAAGATGAAGATGTACCGTTTCAAAGAAGACGGTGAGCGTGAAGAATTGGACATTCCTGCAGAGCTGGCAGACAATGCAGAAGAATTGCAAGCAGAGCTGGTAGAGCGTGCAGCCGAAGCAGACGAAGCGTTGATGGAAGCGTTTTTTGAGTCGGGAACACTTACTCCCGAACAAATTGTACAAGGATTGGTGTTGGGATTCCGCAAAGGCGAAATCATGCCTTTGGTGATTGTATCCGGTAAGAAAGACATTGGAGTAAAGCGTTTGATGGAACTCATTACGCTCATTGCTCCCCATCCCGGCTTAACAAGTGCCAAAACCGTTTCCGGTGAAGAAGTGCCTTGCGATGCAAACGGAGCTTCTTCCCTCTATATTTACAAGACGAGCCAAGAGCAACACCTGGGAGATATTGCATACTTCCGCGTGATGTCCGGAAAAGTTTCCGAGGCTATGGACCTGGTGAATGTGAACAACGGAAGTAGAGAGAGGATATCCGGTCTCTTTGTGGCAGCCGGTAGAAAACGTGAGAAAGTCACGGAATTGATGGCCGGCGATATGGGCTGTACTGTCAAACTGAAAAACGCCAAATCCAATCATACGCTCAACGGCGGAGGCAAAAGTTGGGAGTTTGAACCCATCGCTTTCCCGCCTTCTAAGTTCAGAACGGCTATCAAAGCCAAATCGGACAAGGACGACGAGAAATTGGGTGAAATTTTGAATAGAGCGGCAGCAGAAGACCCGACTATTGTTGTTGAATATTCCAAAGAGTTGAAACAACTCTTGGTCAGCGGCCAAGGAGAACACCACATCAATACCCTCAAATGGCATATCAACAACACCCACAAAACAGAAGTGGATTTGCTGACTCCTAAAATTCCTTATAGAGAAACGATTACAAAAATGGCAGCTTCCAGCTACCGCCACAGAAAACAATCGGGTGGTGCCGGACAGTTTGGAGAAGTACACATGCTTATTGAACCTTATGTGGAAGGAGCTCCTGAAAATTCCCGCTTTAAGGTAGATGGAAAAGATTTGGTGTTGTCCATAAGAGGCAAAGAAGAGCTTACCATGGAATGGGGTGGAAAGTTGGTGTATTACAACTGTATTGTGGGAGGATCCATTGACGGTCGCTTTATGCCGGCCATCCTCAAAGGAATTATGGAAAGAATGGAAGAAGGTCCTCTTACCGGTTCTTATGCCAGGGATATCAACTGTTACGTGTACGATGGAAAAATGCACCCGGTGGATTCCAACGAGATTTCATTCAAATTGGCCGGACGGAATGCATTTAGAGATGCCTTTAAGAAAGCCGGTCCAAAAATCATGGAGCCCATTTACCAAATAGAGGTGATGGTTCCCTCTGACTGTATGGGTGATGTCATGAGCGATTTGCAAAACCGCCGCGCCCTCATAGAAGGTATGAGTAGCGAGAAAGGCTTCCAAGTCTTAAAAGCCAAGGTGCCTTTGGCAGAGTTGCATAAATATTCTACGTCACTCAGTTCTCTTACATCCGGAAGGGCCAGCTTTACCATGGAGTTGGCAGAGTACACACAAGTACCGGCAGATATTCAAGAACGTCTGTTGCAGGAATACGAAGAAGAAGATAAAGACGATTAATTGCCTGTAGGGCAACGTATGATCAAAGCAGATTATATCACAAAGTCTTTCGGCAGTGTGCAAGTGCTCAAAGGAGTATCCTTGGAAGTAGCACCTGCCGAAGTGCTTTGTATTACGGGAGCCAGCGGTGCCGGGAAAACTACTTTATTGCAAATTTTGGGAACGCTGCTAAGACCCGATTCCGGGCAGGTGTGGATAGAAGGCACACCTGTTATGGAGCTGGCAAGTGACCCTTTGGCTGATTTTCGTAACAAACACATAGGTTTTGTCTTTCAGTTTCACCACTTGTTGCCTGAATTTACGGCGTTGGAAAACGTGTGCATACCCGGTATGATTGCAGGTACGCCTATAGACAAAGTCCGCACCCGAGCCAAGGAGTTGTTGGATTTTCTTGGCTTGTTGCATCGCATGGAGCACAAACCTTCAGAATTGAGTGGTGGAGAGCAACAACGCGTAGCCGTTGCCCGGGCATTGATCAACAGCCCCAAAGTGTTGCTGGCAGATGAACCTTCCGGCAATTTGGATACGCACAACAAAAACGAACTGCACCGTTTGTTTTTTCAATTGCGCGACACATACAAGCAAACGATTGTGATTGTTTCTCATGACCAATCGCTGGCCGCTATGAGCGACCGCAGTTTGACTATGCGCGACGGCCTGATCATCTGACGTGGAACCGTTCCGTTTTTCATCTTTTTCTGTACAACACCATAGGTCGGCTATGCCCATCACCACAGACAGTGTCTTGTTGGGAGCATGGGCTTTCACGGGCAACGACACAGCACCGGAAACTGTACTGGATATAGGAACAGGGTGTGGTGTTTTGGCTCTTATGATGGCGCAGCGTTTTCCACACGCTAGAATAGACGCTATAGAAATTGATGGTCCTTCTGCAGAAGAGGCAAGGGAAAACGTACAGACTTCTCCATGGCCGGATAGAATTTCTGTCATCCATGCAGATTTTAAAACGTTTGCATTTTCGAGAGCGTACTCATTGATTGTTTGCAATCCTCCATATTTTCAACAAGCACTGGAAAGCCCCCATGAAAGACGAAACAGGGCACGACACGGCAGTACGTCTGGGTTGACCTATCAACAATTGGTAAACGGAGTGTCCCGCATTTTGAGAAACGACGGCACATTGGCTCTTATCTTGCCGGCAGCAACTAAGGCCGCCTTTTTAAAGGGAGCCATGCAAAACCGCCTTCCCCTATACCCTTCCCGTATAACTTACGTGGTAACGAGTAAGAAGGCAACCGCTCCCTCTCTTGTGCTGATGGAACTGATTAAAAAACAAACAACGCCTTTGATAGAGTCGTTGTCTGTGTACGATGACAGCGGAGTAAATTACCATCCGCAGTATAAAGAATTGGTTCGCGGCTTTTATCCCTGGGCCTGATAAAGGGTAGTGAGTACCGCTAAGTTGCTAAATGCCGCAATTCGCTGTGTCTCTTTATATTATCGCGCCAGATTCAAAACCATCACTCATTACCTTTCATGGAAAACGTTGAAAATCGACCTTTTTGACTAAGGGTAGTGAGTACTACAAAAAGGACTGATGGTGTAAACAGATGAGTATCTGGCTAATAGAAGGGTATACGGCAAAAAGCGACTCACTACCCTTCTATGTTG